>Ga0098052_1000085_pt1 | contig 49999 bp, 42 predicted proteins | sample 15_taG_FD_81591 | JGI IMG/M metagenome (GOLD analysis project Ga0098052, IMG submission 81591) | Marine viral communities from the Subarctic Pacific Ocean - 15_ETSP_OMZ_AT15312 metaG | ecosystem: Environmental > Aquatic > Marine > Oceanic | place: Pacific Ocean | collected 2015-01-18
CGATCTCCGCCGCGCGCGCCGGGTGGACGCCCAGGACGTAGGCTACCAGCGCGGTCGGCCTCCAGCCCGCGAACCCGCACACCCAGCACTGCCAGCACTTCCGGCGCACGTTCAGGGCCAGCTTGACGCGGCTACAGCGCGGGCACTCGACGATCCACTCGTCGCTCCCCTGGGTCAGGACCGTCAGATGTCCCGCGACCCAGGACCCAAAGTCGAATCGCCGCTCGTCAGGAGACAAAGCGAACGGGCGACCCTTCTTCACGCGCCGACCTTGGGTGGCGGCGGGGGCGGTTCGTCGATGCCGACCACGCAGAACTGCCCGTGCGCGTAGTTCGTCCGCACCCGGACGAGGCACCCGTCCTCGCTGTGCCGGTACTTGCCAAGGTAGACGCGAGCCATGTTTGTCTCCTTCTCCCGGTTGGTCCGATTCAGGCTCAGGATGATGTCGGCCACGCGCACCTTTTCGTAGCAGTCCGCGACCTGCTGGGGCTTCAAGACGTGCTCGCGCTCGTCAGCGTTCGGGCTGGGCCGCTGGGCCTGCGTGGGGCTCACCACCATGTAGCCCCGGTGGCCGCGGTACTCCTGCCGCTCCGACAGGGCCTTCAACTGCCGGAACGCGACCTTCTGCCGGTCCACCTCTTTGTCTCCCGGCGCACGCATCAGGTCGCCGTAGTCCACGACGATCAGGTCAGGCACCCAGCCCTTGGACCGCCGTAGCTCGCCCAACTCGCCCAGGATGTCCTCGTAGCCCGCCGCCCACGCGTCCCGGTCACCGAACCCCCGGATCACCAGCCGGTCCTTGAGGGCCATGTACTCGCGGTGCATGGCCGCGACCACCTCCGCCTCGATGTCGCCGCGCCGCACGGCGTTGAACAGCGTCTCTGCGAAGTAGGAGTCGTAGCGGTCCTCGACCGTCGAGCGCCCGCCTTCCAGGGGGACGTGTAGGACCTTCAGCCGGAGCCGGGAGGCCAGGGCCCCGCGCTGGACGCACCAGAAGCTCTTTCCGATGCCGGAGTACGCCATCACGACTTCAAGCTCCCCGCGCCGGAGCCCGCCGCCCATCGCCTTGTCGAGCTTGGACACGCCCACCGGGAGACAATCCCAGTCCCCGTCGATCGAGCGCCTGTACTGCCGATCCCCGAACCCGGTGAAGAACCACGAGCGGTCGGCCACCTCCAGCCGGATCGCCTGCATCTCCTCCATCCGCGCCATCATGCGGTCGTAGGCCGTGTTCACGTCGCCGCTGTTCCAGGCGTCCCGGGCCTCTTCAAAGCCCGCCAGGAAGGTCTGTTTCCGGGCCCATTCGGTGACCTCGCCGCGAACGTGCTCATTGTCTCTCACGTCGTCGAGGCGTAGCAGTTCGTCCGCGCCACCTTGAGCCGGGTCGTCCGCCGCCAGCCGCCGCCGGGCCGTCTCCAGCATCAGCCGGGTCGGGTGCTCCTCCTGCCGGATGACCTGCCATGCCCACAGGCTCGTGGGGTCGGTCCACCCGATCTGCCCGCCATCCAAGTAGCGGGTCAGGAGCGCCCGGAGCCCGGGATCGTCCATGCAGGTCCGAACGAGCACGCGCTGGAACGCAGCGCCGAACGCATCAGCACCTTTCACGGCGCACTCGCACGGCGTGGGGGAGCGCGGCCTTGCAGCCCGCCGCACGGGGACAATCACCGCACCAGCGGCTGCGAGGGTGCCAGCCGCCGGTCAGGGCGCGGCTGCTCCCTTGGCAGACCTCGCGGACGGAGACAAACACGGCCTTGGCCTGCTCATAGAGCGGGATGACCTCGGTCGTCCTGTCGTCGTCGTCCTCGCACGCGGAGACAAACCGCTCCTGCTGGATCTCGCCAGCCTGCCGATCGTCTCCCCACGACTGGAAGTTCTCCATGAACCGCGGGGTGCTCCGCGTCAGGTGGGTCAGCTTCACGCGGAAGCGCCAGCCGATGGCGTCGTGCTTGGCCCGCACCCAGCGCTCTGGGTCGATGCCGTGGGCCGCGCAGAAGGTCAGCACGTCGGCCGACTCCCGCAGCGCCTTGGTGCTGGCCTGCCGCACCCAGGTCTGACGGGTGACGCCTTCCTGGGTCACGCGGTTGTAGACACGCAGGAAGGTAGCTGGGGTCATCCGTTGGGGTCCCGGCGGAGCCTGGGCAGCAGGTCCGGACTCCGGGTGTTTGTCCCCTCGCCACCGACGAACACGTCGAGGTCGGCGTAGTCGGGCAAGGGAGCCACGTCGTCGGCGTGGCACTGCTCCTCGTACGCGGCCAGGAACTCTTGGAACCGCGGCGCGAGGGGGCCCGCCATCGCGCGGCACGCCTGGGGTGCGCGGAGGAGCAGGAAGCGGTGCCCCTTGCCGTCCCAGAAGCGCTCCAGTCCCTCACTGGTGAGCACGGGGATCCCGTTGTCGCCGGGACCGGGCCAGACCACCTTGGTCCCCGCAGGATCGATGCGGGGCGGGACCTCGTGACCGCGCCAGCCGATCTCGTAGAGGCGGGTCAGGACCCCCGCGAGCAGCGCCTCGGGGCTACCGCCGTTGGGCGTCTTCATCAGGTAGTCCCAGTTCTCCGGGGTCAGCCGCCGCTTCCACGCATCTGGTCCCATACAGGCACCTCCTGGGATCGCCATACCCGCCACGTCGTCAGGCTCCACCGATGAAGGCTTCCGGCTCCATGATCTCCACCTTGAAGCACCCTTCGCTCCTGTAGAGCCGCAGGCGGTGGGCCGCATGCTCGGTCAGGCGCTCGTGGTGTAGGTCGGCCATGTCTACGACGATCCCCTCGGCCTTGCCCGGCGACGCGGTGAGGACCCGGAAGTAGTCCTGCTTCACCTTGACCCGCGACTTGCCCCCCGCAGCGTAGACCAAGGCGTCCGCGGCGGGCACGTCACGGCCCTCCCCGATCACGCTGGTGCCGACCACGCAGCGGATCCGGCCCTCCGCGAGTTGCTTGAGCCGGATGTCCACCTCGTCGTTGTCCTTGCCGGAGACAAACACCGCACCGGGGATTGTCTCCGTCAACTTCTCCCCGTGGGCGATCTGCTTCACGAGCACCAGCACACGCTTGCCTTGGGCGATCAAGGCCCTCGCCGCGCCCGCCGCCACCCGGTTGCGCTCCGGGTAGTGGACGACCCCATCCGGGTACACGTCGTGCGACGTGGCCGGGTTGCAGGTCCCCCGGACGCGGAGCATGACGATCCGCGCAGGCACCAGCCGCTTCAGGCCCACCATGTCGCTCACGGAGCGGCGGAACGCGGCGCGGCCCAGGATCGCGCACATCTCCATGTCTTTGCCGTCCGCACGGTAGTGCGTCCCGGTCAGCCCCAGGCGGTAGTAGGCGTTCGGGAGCGCGTCGCACGCGGCCTGCCACGTCGAGGCGGCGGCGTGGTGGAACTCGTCGATGACGAGGGCTTCCCGGGTGTGCAGGTTGGGCAGCTTCGCGGCCGTCTGCGGCGTCGTCACCCAGACCAGCGCCCGCTGGAGCGCCATCAGGTTCTTCCGGGTGCGCTGGCCTCCCGTCACCGACTGGACCTGCCAGGGCTCGTAGAACTCGTGGAACGCCGCCGCGGTCTGCTTCGCCAGACCGACGCCCGGCACCATGTAGAGCGTCGGGACGCCCAGCCGCGCGATGGCGCTCATGGCGATCCGGGTCTTCCCCGACCGGGGTGGCAGGTCGATCACGCCGCGGGTGGCGGAGACAAACGCGTCCACCGCCTCCTGCTGGTACCCGAACAGCGGGATCGGGGGGATCGGGTGCGCGTGCCGTGAGAACGGGACCGGGACCTCGCGATTGTCTCTTAGCTCGCACACCTCCCGGCCGTGCAGCTTGACCGCCCGGACCACGTTGGTGAGCAGCCCTGTCGGGAAGACTCCGGCGCGGTTGACCATCCGCTTCCAGCCATCCCAGTGGCCACGCTGCCGGAGGACGTGTCCCAGCATCACCGGGGTCAGGTCCTCCCGGGACAGCCCGGCGTATTCCAACTGGTCGGCCAGGGTCCGGTTCATCCAGACCTGCGCCACGTCGGCCGCGCCCCCCAGCCGAACGGCCTTCCTGAAGAACGCCTTGATCAACTGCTGGGCCTCGACCGTGGGCAGCACCATGTCCTGATAGGCCACCGACCGCCGGACAGCCGCCATGGTCCCGGGACCCTCGTCGCGGAGGCGGCTGGCGACGTTGCCGATCTCGATGACCGCCATCAGGCCCAGACCTCGTGATCCGGGTCCTCCCACGCTGGGTGGTCGGGATCGAGCACGATGTAAAGGTTCACGCGGCGGCTCTTGGACAGGTGCTTCTTGGAGCGGCCCAGGAACTGCGCTGCCTCCAGTTGGCTCAGGGCCCTGAACGCGGTGCGCTCCGACACCCCGTTGAGCGCGGCGAGCTTCTTGACCTTGACCCAGGCTCGGCCAGTGTCCCGGCCCAGGAAGGTCAGCAGGGTGAAGTAGACGCACCGCGTGGATGGAGACAAAGCCCGGAAGTCGTCTCGGTCCACGTCCGCATGATGGATGACGCCGAACCGGGCTCTACGCCCGTCCACCACGCGCACCTCGCCCATGCGGACCTCCGGCCTCGCACATACCCGGCAGGGGCGGAGGCTCTACAGGCTGTCGCTGTCGATGTCGTTGGGCTTGGCGTCGATCACCATCTTGGGCACGACCTCCTCGACCCCAGGCTTCATCACCTGGGTCACGAGCCCCTGGAGCATGCTGCCGCCCTGGGTGCCGCGGATGGACTTGCCCAGGATCAGCGCCATCGTCACGTACATGGCGTTGGTCATGTGCTCCTCGGGCAGGCCCAGATCGTAGGCGCTGTCCGCGATCAGCAGGGCGAGGAACGCCAGGAAGGCCCAGAGGCGGTCGCTGACGAGCTTGGCGAGGGCTTCTTGTAGCATTTATTGTCTCCTGCGCTCAGGGCGCGATGTACTTGGCCTTGCCACCCAGGGTCATCCCGTAGGCAGCGGCGCTGTCCAGTACGTTTCCGGCGTCGTGCTTCAGGACGATCCTCAACGCGTACTCGTAGGCGTAGGACAGCGTCCGCGACGACGCGCCCACACCAGAGATGTCGAGCGACTCCTGTGTGGGGGAGGTGCTCAGCGCAGCGCCCGTGAACGTCCCGCTGGCGAGCGTGGTGAAGCTGGAGCCTCCGATCGCGCGCCGGGAGAAGTACCAACTGAACGCGTCGGTGATCGTGCCGTCGTACCCGCTCGGCTTGGCGAGCGTCAGGTCGATTGTCTCCAGCAGGAAGCCGTCCGTCGCCAACCCATGGCCGTCGAACTGCTCGTTCAGGGAGATCGACCAGTAGCCGTAGGCCGACCCTGCGGCGCTGTCCACCTTCATCAGCGAGTAGTTGTGGACCACGTCGCCGCTCGTGGTCGGGGCGTCGAGGGTCCACGAGTTCGGGGAGACAATCCGGTAGGTGTCGCGCCCAGACGCGATGTCGGTGTCGAACTTGGGGAGGTTGTTCAGGCCCGAACCGGTGAGGACGATGTTGTCTTGGAACTCGGCCTCGTCTTGGAACTCCGACGTGGTCGTGCAGGTCAGCACGCCGTTGAAGGTCGAAGCCCCGTTGAAGGTAGCCACGTCGGCCACCGTGAGGTCGTCGTTGACGACCACATCCTCGGCGGTCACGGTCCCGGTCCACGTCGGGCTGGCGCTGTGCGGGTCGGTGACCTTGTCTACGTGGTCCCGGCAGTAGGTCAGGTCCACCGCGGCACCCGGGGCCTCGACCGCCGTCACCGGGATGGCCGTGTACCACTTGGCTCCGATGATGTCGGCCAACTGCCGCCGGGACGCCCCCAGCCAGTCCGTCAGGTTGGTGATCCCGTAGAGATGGCGATCGGCGTTCCGGTCGTTGACCCCATCGCCCCACAGGTACGCCGCGTGCGCGCCGCCTGCGATTGTCCCCTCGAAAAGCCGGAAGGCGGAGTCCGTCACGACGAGCACGGATCCGACCTTCACCACCAGCGCGATCAGGTGGTACTCGTCACCCGGGTGCGCCGCAGCCAACAACTGGTAGATGACCTTCCAGCCCGCCTTGTACCGGGTATTGATCGTGTCGATTGTCTCCGCCGACGTACCCGCGTCCCAGAAGGCCCGCGCGCCCAACTCGCCCGCGCTGAAGTCGGAACGGAGGTACACGGCGTAGCTGGCGTCGGCCTCGCCCGTGAAGTCGAGCACCTGGGAGGCGTCGCCATCCGACCCGGTGGGCACACCGGACTCGACCGTCCCGTCTGCGAGCTTCTCGCCCGTGATCGAGATGCCCGCGGTGCAAGTCAACTCCAGCCCGGAGTCCGTGAAGATCCACCCACCCAGGCTGGCGTTCTTGTAGGTGGGGTTCCCGCCGAACACCAGCGTGTCCAGCATCATCCGCGAGGCAGAACGGTCGTTGCGCTGCATCGCCTCAAAGTCGGGCAGGTCCACCCGCTCTGCGGCTTCCAGGCGAACAAGGCTGCGGTCGGCGGGCATCAGGATGTCTCCACGACAGGAGTAACGCCCGCGACGGTGATCAGGTCAAGGACCGCCTGGACGATGGCTGTCTCGTCGAACAGGTAGAACGGGTAGTCGTCGGTCCCGTCTGCGAACTGATCAACCTGCGCTTGGGCGCTGGGGATGGTGGTGTAGTCCACCAAAACGTTCGCGGGCAGGTCCACAGGGGTGGTCACGGTGTTGCCGCTCCACGTCGCCCGGGGGAGTTGGGCGCTCGTACCCGTCGAGGTGTAGTCGGGCACAAGCTCCCAGACCACGTCTGTCTCGGAGACAAACGCCGCTCCCAGGAGGCGCACCCGCCACGGCGTGACCACCTCCGCGATCTCGTAGGCCCCACCGTTCACGGAGGAGACAATCACCACGTCGTGGCCGACCATCCAGTCCGCGAACACGTCCTGATCGACGGTGATGACATCGGGCAAGCCCCCGTTCAGGGTGCCGTCGCTGCGCTGGTCGAGCCCCAGCTTCACCGTGTGCGGGTCCAAGTAGGACCGCACCTTCCAGTGGTCGTCGAGGGTGGTGAAGCTGACGGGCTGGCCCTCGTCCGTCGCCGTCAGATCGGGCCCCACCGTGGTGAACCACGACCCCAACAGGGTGCCGTTCACCGGCTCCATGACGTAGTTCGTCCCGGTGCGCGGGATGTCGAGCACGGTGTAGATCCCGTAGACCAGCGTCGGGTCCTCGTCCAGATCCACCGTCCGTAGGGTCACGCGGGGCTGCGACTCGGCCCCGATCAGGTAGCTCTTGCCCTGGTAGGTCGAGGACGGGATCGGGTCGATCTCGATGTAGACCTTGTGGTCGTCGCCGGGCAGCTTCTCGTAGATCGTGTAGGTGCCCGCGCCACGTAGGGCGTCGAGGATCTTCTCGATGGCGTAGATCGTCCCAGCGTCGAGGTAGATCCAGACCTTCAGGACCGCGCGGTAGGTGTCGTCGTCGAGGCCCCGGGTGCGGAACAGCCCGTAGTTCCGACCCAGGGTGTCGAGGTCCACGCCGTCCGCGTACTCCACCAAGAAGGCGCGGCGGAGCAGGTCCATGCTCGTCTGGTCCTTGGACCAGCACATCGCGGGGGCCCCCTCGGGCACCGCGGTCGCCAGCGAAGGAGACAAACCCGTGAAGCTGCCGTTGGTGGAGCCGCTGTAGGTGTACGTCTCTCCAGCGACGGCGATTGTCCCCGTGGCGGGCCACCGGTCGGTGCTCTCCACGATCAGGGTCGTGTCCCCCACCGCGGCGACGGCGGCGACGCGGACGACGAGGAACCCCGACATCTCGTAGAGCGTGTCCGCGAGCGCCGTAGCCAGCGCACGCCAGAGCCCGACCTTGGCACCCATCAGTCCTCTCCGGCGAGGTCGTAGGGACCCACGTCACGAGGCGGGGGCCACGCCGACCGCAGGCTGTAGAGGTTGGTCGTGAAGCTGCGGTGGATGACCGTCAAGGCGTCTTCCAGGGTGTCTGAGAGCACCCCGTCCGCATCTTCCACGTACACGTCGTAGGGCCCACCGATGGGCAGCGGTGGGACCGCAAACTGGATGGTGGTGGAGTCCTCCGACACCGACCCGGACCCGTTGCCCACCACGCCGCTGTAGCAGACCTCGTCGAGCCCCGACGCTGTGTCCTTGATGCTGAAGGTCCACACCAGCCACGACGGGAAGAACCCGGTAGCCGTGATCAGGACACCACCGTCGTCTCCGATGGTCGCCTCGTCGATGGAGACAATCGACACCCCCTCCGTCAGGTCGGAGAGGAGCCCGTCTGTCGAGAGGCCCAGCGAGGAGCCCCATCCGGTCAGCGGCATCAGCACAGGTTAGCTCTCTTTGGTGCTCGTGTACTCGGTCGGCTGGAGCGAGCCGTTGAAGGCCGCGTCCACCTCGTACTTGCCGGTCGCGAGGGGGTACGGCGCGCTGTCCGCCTCCAAGTCGGCCTTGGACGCGTAGACGTAGACGTAGCCGTGGGTCGGCTGGTTGGCGCTGTTCCATGTGTCGTAGATCACGCGCACGTTGTGCTGCCGGAGCGACAGCATCCGGCGGACGTAGTCCCCGAACGTCCCGTCCGTCGTGTGCGCCGCCATGGGCTCCGACATGATCTCGTCGGCGGAGGGGTCCTGCACGTTCAAGATGCGGAGATTGTCTCCGATGCCGGTGCCCCCGGAGATGGCCGTGCCGTCGAGCAGCCGGATGTCGAAGTACAGGTCGCCGCTGTCCGACCCGATGCCCAGGACACGCACGAGGGTCTGCTCGCCGCCGGACGGCACGTAGACCGCCAGCATCCCGGCGTAGGCGTCCGACCGCGGCGTGGGCGGCACGTTGGGGCCGTAGAACCGCGTGCCCGGTACGTGGGCGGCGTCGGCGGTGTGCTCGTCGGTGGCCCCCTCGTGGCGCATCAGCGCGGCGTAGATCCGCTGAACCGCCCGGCCCAGGGTGCCCGCGCTGTCGTGCCCGGCCTGCGACTCGTCCCAGACCCCGTCCGCGATCTCGTCCACGGCGGAGGTCGCCAGTGCAGCCGCGTCCACGGCATCGGCAGCGAGCTTGACGCCCTCTCCGAACGAGCCGCCTGCGACGTGGTCCCCACGGGCGTCGTCCCAGGGGTTCCCCTCCGCCTGATCGACCTGCACGTACTCCAGCACGTTGCGGGACGCCTCCATCAGCTTGACCCGGTACCCCTCGCCCCCGACGCTGAAGGCGAGGTTGGGCTCGGAGATGATGAAGTCATAGAGCCCCGGCTGGTTGGTAGCGTCCGGCTCGTTCATGGCGACTGCGATGTAGCCCACGACCCAGGCACCCACGCCGTTCCACCAGTACCCGTCCGACAGGCGCTGCACGGCGTAGGTCGGGGCCAGCCCGGGAGCCCCCACGCCAGCGGCGACGATCTCCAGGCTGACGCGGAAGCGGTCCCACGGGTCGAGAGTCTGGTGTCGCACGTTTGTCTCCTACGCTGCCGGGCGGATGACGATCTGGACCTTCAGGTCGGTGCTGTTGGTCGCGTCGTCGGTCTTGACCCGGAGTCGGATGTCGTTCTGGGAGGTGTTGCAAGTGTAGTGGAACGGGCCCACCGGCTCGCTCATGTCGAGCGGCTTGCTGTCGAGGGAGGTGAGGGTCAGCGTCGCCACACCGACCTGCTGTAGCTCCACGTCGCACTGGGTGCCCGGCCCGGACACGTTCAGCACGCGGATCTCCTCGACCTGCCCCGACCAGAAGGGGGCGTTGATGTCCTCGTCGAACACCGCGTTCACGAACGACGTGCCGACGCCGCTCAGGGTCTTGCTGAAGATGGTGGGTCCACGTTCGTTCATTTGTCTCTCAAGCGCCGGAGAGGTCGATGTTGCCGGACTCGACGCGGGCGAGTTCACCCGTGCCGATCACGACGTTGGCGAGGGGAGCGGTGTACGACACGTCGTACACGCCCGGAATGGCTTGCACCTGATACACCAACTCCGACACGACCACGTCGGCGTTGATCCCCAGCCCATTGATGTATCGGTTGATCGCGGCCTTGGCGTCGGCCACCACGGTGGTCGCGCTGTAGCCGTCCTCCAGCACGATTGTCCCCGTCACGATCTGCTGGTACACGGTCGGCGGCAGCACGGTGACATGCGTCCCCGCGGCCCGGTAGCCGGGGTAGGTGTTGCGGTCGGAGGCGTCGCCGTCGATGGTCTTCTGGACCTCGGGGATCAGGCCCAGGTAGTAGGTGTACTCGGCGGTGACACCGTCCGTGGGCTGGAGCCCGCCGCTCGGGATGCCCGCGGGCCCGCCGGGGATCAAGGTGATCTGGCCGGTGGCGTAGTTCAGCGTGTAGTCGGTGCCCTCGGTGAGCACGTGCGAAGACGAGGCCACGGAGTCGAGCCACGTCACCGTGAGGGTCGCGCCGACCTTCACCGGAGCGTTGGCGAGGCTCACCCGGATCTCACCGCCCGTGGCCGACGAGACGACCGTCTCCGCGCTGCCGTAGTTGTCGGAGATCCGGTTGACCGTGCCTGCGCCGTCGTCGATGTAGACCTCGACCTTGCCTAGGTCGGCCCCGGCAAGCTCGACCACCTCCGCGGCCTTCACGCTCCCGTAATCGGTGACCGTGACCGACAGGGCCGCGTACTTCAGCGCGTCGGGCGTCCCGCGGCTCAGGGAGCGCAGGTAGGTCTTGATCCGCTCGCGCAACTGCGGGTCCGTCTCGGCGTCCTGCCCGCCCGTGCAGGCGGCGTCGTTGGTCACCGTCTCGATGCCCGCGATGGCTCCCATCTCAGTGATGGTGTCCGCGTCGGCGTTCCCCGCGTCTCCGGCCTCGATCGCCTGGATGGGGACGGACGGGCTGTCGGTGTCGCCGTCGCTGATCGAGCTTGCGGCGGCGGTGGCGTACTCCGCGCCTCCGTCCGGCACGTTGATCTTCGACCCGGAGGGGATGACCACCGCCCCGGTGTTGCCGGTGCGGCTGAACACCGCCGTGCCCGCGGCCTTGGCGGCGGACTTGCGGGTGATCTCGTCGGGGTTCACGTCCTTGGCGCGCTCGTCGAGGTCGTCGCCGGTCGCCGTGTCCAGATCCCAGATCCGCATCAGTTGGACCTGCTGGTAGCTCAGGTCGTCCAGTTCCCGGGCCACGCCCGCGAGGACCGTGTGCAGGACGCCGCCTTCCTCCAGATCCGTGAGGTCCGTCCGCGCGACGACCCGGTACGCCATCCGGGTCAACTGGTCCGTGAAGGTGCGCGGCTGGAAGGGCATGGACCGGTCCTATCAGGTGAGGGCGGTGCTGACCGACGTGGCGGAGGTGCTTCCGACAGGCAGCACGTCCACGTCGAACTCCACCGTATCGCTGTCGATTGTCGCCTGCATCCGCAGGACCCGATCGACCCGGGAGTCCTGCCGGAGAGTGCCTCGGAGCGCGGTCTTGAGGGCGGTGACGTTGGAGTCGCGGTTGCCGAACCCGACCATCCGGGGGAGCCCGTAGGTGGGGCTCGTGGGCATCGACCCGCGGAGGGTCCACGTCCGCATCTGGGTGGCCTGGACGAGGTTGGGGACGCCCTCGATCAAGGCCGCGTCCCGCATGGTGCGGCGGTCCAAGGTGATGTCCACCGACGCCCGGCCGGGCCTGGAACCGTTTGTCTCGTAGAGACGGAAGTCCCGGCCCAGCAGTTCGGCCTGCGTGGTCCCGGCTGCGGCCGACGACACCGCCGACGCCTTGACGGCCTTCAGGCTGGGCACGGCGATGGTGTCTCCGGGGGCGACCGTCCCCGGGGCCCCGGTCTTGGAGATGTAGGGCGACTTCAGCCCGTTCATCAGCGCGATGTCGTACCACTTGGCCCCGTCGCGGAGGAACTTGGCCGCGATGCTCGGCAGGGTGTCCGTGCGCTGGATCACGTAGCTGACGACGCCCGGGTAGTTGCTGTAGGCCCGCGTCGCGGGCAGCGCGCCCGCGTTCTGCAAGGTCTTGGTGCTCACCGGCACGTTGGCGTTCGCCATGTCCGCCGACGACGACGGCGACCCCCCGTCCGCCGCCGTCTGCGCGTCGGTGGTGCTGGTCTTGCTGAGCCCGGCAGACGCCGCGGAGTCCACCGCTGCGTCCTCGTCGTAGGAGCGCCCGAACGCCGCAAGCTGCGCCGCCATGGCGTCGAGGCCGTCCACCATGTTGCGGTACTGCGCGGTCACGTCGTAGGGCACGTCCGCAGCCGCCTCCAGCGTCTCCAACACCTCGTCGAGGAGCGCGGTGATCGACGCGATGAAGCTCGCCCCGAACGCCGCGGTGCGGGCTCCGCCGTTGATCACGTCCTGCGCGGCGGAGACAATCCGGGTCACGTCGTCGATCAGACTGTCGATCGTGGCCGCGAAGTAGCGGACCTCCCCCAGGAAGCCGCTGACCTCTTGCAGGGCCCCCTGGACGATGGCGAGGCCCTTGGCGATGGCCGCGATCACGTCCTTGACCTTGCTCAGGAAGTTGGACGCCGACTCGCCGGGCTCGTCGATCGCGTCCGCGTCGCCGATCGACTTGAACTTGAGCGTGAAGGGGTACATCAGCCGGGTGGCGATGGACCGTTCCAAGTCCACGACCTCGGGTACCACGACGTAGTGCTCCTCGGTGCGGAAGTCGTGCCAGACGAGGTAGGTCGCCGCGCCCTTGGTCGGGTCGGCCTTCAACTCGCCGTACCGCTCGATGAAGTTGCGGAGCAGCCGCATCGTCCACATCGGGCCGGACAGCTTGTCGGTCGGGTTGTGGGGCGCGTAGGGCCCGAACTTGCTCGTGTCGCTCCCGGCGCGAGGAGACAAACCAAAGTTCGCCTTGACCGTGATCGTCTTCCAGAGGAGGCCCTGCTCCTCCGCGATCAGCCCGCCCATGGTCGGCGTGACTGCCTGTCGCATGACCCGGCTCGTCGTCACCGCCTGGGGCCCCAAGGGGAAGACGAACACGGCGTCCTCTTCCGGGGACACCAGTTGGAGCGCGTAGGGCTTCTCCAACTGGTACCAGCCGTCATCCAGCCGCTCCTGACGGCTCTCCTCTCGTAGCTGGTCGATGGCGCTCATGGCGGCGATCCTACTCCGACTTCAGGTGATCAGCGAGGTACGTCCCATCGCCAGTCCGCGTGATCATCGTCGTAATGCCCGACGAGGACAGGAAAGCCGACGCCGCGGAGACAATCGCCGTCTGGCCACTGTCGGTTCCCGTGACCGCCTCGCCGCCCGCTGTAGCCCCGGACACCACCGACACCGCCGCGGACATCGCGGTCACCAGCGTCTGGAGCGAAGTGAGGAGGGTGTTCAGGTCGCTCTGGAGCGTCTCGCCCTGGAGGACCTTCTCCGTCGTGCCGCCGCTGGTCTTGACCTCGACGGCCTTGGCGCTGTCCACGGTGACGGTGACGTTGGCCCCGTCCTCGATCAGGACCTCGCCACCGTCCGCGAGCGTGACCTTGATCGAGCCGTCCCCGGTGTTTGTCTCCGACCCGTCCGTGTCGATGGTCCCGGCCCCGGCGTCGGACAGGTCCACCTCGACGCCACCCGTGTCGGTGACCGCGAACTTGATCCCGCTGACCCAACGGGCCATCCGGTATTTGTCTCCGTCGTTGGTGGACATCGCCCGGAGCGTCCGGGGGTGCGGCAACTGGCCTACGATGATCGGCCGGTGGATGTCGGCGTCGAGGAAGTCCACGACCACGAGATCGCCGTCGAGGTCGGACATCGACGTGTAGCTGCCCTCCGTCCCCGACACCTTGCCCCCGGTCACGTTGACCGACCCAGCGCGGGGCACCCACGTCTCCAGATCCCAGATCCCCCCAGACCGGGTCAGGATCGGCACCTGCCGCAGCACACCGCGCCAGCCGGGCTCGGTCAACTGCACGTCGCAGAGGATCCCCGGGACCTTGTCGCTGAAGGTGGGGGCGCTGGGGTGGTCCTCGTCGGGCCGGTAGACCGCCACGACGTAGCCCCGGACAGGGCCTTTCGCCCGCCGGGGGGTCGGGCGATGGCGGACGTGCCGGAGTGCGGAAGGCTCGTGCATCAGGTGTACCCCTGGTCCTTCATCTGCTCGGCGAGGTTGTCGGACTCGTCGTCCCAGACCTCGATGATGCCCCCGACGTTGACCGACGCGCCCGACAACTCGTTGGTGTACTTCTGCGCGGCCCCGACCACCGCTTCCACCCGCCGCGACTCCGCGTAGCCCCGCGAGAGCAGGACCTGGGTGTCTACTTGCGGGACCTGTCCCGCGGCCCACGAGTGCTGAACGCCCTCGACGTAGAAGGTCAGGTCCTCGGGGTACGCCGTGTGGCCGGACGGCGTGTAGGAGGTCGGTGGGCCTCCTGTCAGGGCGATCTTCTGGCCGATGCGGATCTCCGGGGCGAGTTCCCCGAACCCAGCGACGCCGCTCAGGTAGTCCGCGTTCAAGACGTTCCACGAGAGCACCAGGGCTTGCCACTCCAGGGACTCGGTGTAGAACGCGTCAGCGCCGCCCTCGTCGCTGAGCGCCATGTACGGCGTGCGTTCCTCCAACCGGCGGAGCCCGTACCGGCCCACGCTGTCGAGGTCCACCAGGGGCGGGAACAGGAAGTAGGCGTCTTGGCTCATGGTCGAGGGCATCTCACCGATCACCATGACGTGGTTCACCCGGTCGCGCCCCTTAGAGAGAGACAAACGCGTCAGCCGGGAGTAGGGCACGTCGTGGGTCTTCAGGTCGAACCACGGGGAGTACGTCGTGTCCGCGGCGTTGACGAACGGCTTCTCGCGGAACACGAGGTAGCCCTTCCTGGGCGCTTCCACGTCCTGAAAGCGCGTTTCCAGCCACATCTCGTTCATCGTCGGGTTCTGGTAGGCCCGCGCGAACTGCCAGACCGGATTGGCTCCTGGGGACTGTAGGACTTGCGGGATGTGGACGAACCCGCGTAGCTCCTGCACGTAGCTCTCAACGTCGATGTGCTGGGCCCAGGGGGTCTTTGTCTCCTTCGCCCAGACCCCCGCCGGGACCATGTGCTGCTGGCCGAACGAGCCCCCGGCCTTGAGGAAGTCGAGGAGGAGCGCGGGCACCACCGCGCTGGGCCTGCCGGAGAAGGTCGTCAAGATCGACGCCATCGCTACACCAGCCACGTTGCTGTGCGCGGGGTCGTAGGGGTTGAAGTAGACCGGCACGTCGAGCGCGGCAGCGGTGAGATCCCGGCCGGAGAGGGTGACCTGCTGCTCTATGGCTCCACGTCCGCTGACGCCGACCGACATGCCCACGGTGTCGATGCGTCCGACCATCAGGTGGCTCTCGACGCCGTTCTTGACCGCGTTGATCGTGATCCAGTCCCCGTCCTTGATCAAGGTCGCCAGGGGCCTGCCGTCGTGGGGTCCGCCGACCATGTAGTGCTTGGCCGCGATCTGGAAGGACCCGGCCCCCTCGCCCAGCATCTTGCGGACGGTCACCCGCCGAAGCGGCCCGGTCAGGTCGGTGTTCCACGCGGCCCAGCCCGCCTTGCTGGAGGCGGAGCTACCGGAGACAAACAGCGGGATGTCCCCGTTGTCGAACGTGTGGGCCGTCGCCTTGATCCAAGTCGTGTTCAGCATCAGCCGCCACCCACCCCGGAGCCATCAGGCCGGTACGCGGACACGTCGCGTACCTTGGACGTGAGGTCGTCGAGGATGGGCCCCAGGCCCGTCTGGATGCCGTCTGCGAGGTTGATCAGAGCCTCGTTCAGGGCCGTGACCTGCTGGGCGGCGCGGTAGCCCGCCTCGATGCGCTTGCCCTCCAGCCCCGCCTCGACCTGGGTGAGTCCGGCGACCGTGGACACACCAGCGCGGCCCGCGTCGATGATCCCGCCCGCGGTCATGCCACCGCTTGCCGCTCCGGCGAGGGGGATCCCTCCAGCCAAGGCTCTGGCCGTCGTCGCTCCGACCCCGCCCTTGTCGCTCAGCGCCCGCTGAACAAGGAGCGCACGCATGTTCGGGCCCAGGCCCGAAGCCCCGGTGAAGTTCTGGAGGTACCCGGGCATCGTTGCCGTGGCCGCGCCGAACTCCTGCAAGTCGAGCATGTACTTGGCGTACTCCTCGGGTCCGCCCTCCCCGGTGTAGCCAGCCGCTCGGAGCAGCATGAACTGGTCAGCGGTGTCACCACCGCCCGACGCCATCATCCCGGTGACGGCCTGCCCGTACCCTTGGGTGACCTTCCCGGCCATGTAGCCACCGACCACCGTCTGAAGGCGGCGCTCCATGTTCATCATCCCCTCCAACGAGGACACGTCCTGCCCAAGCTCCATTTGTCTCCGCAGGATGCCCTGGATGCCGGAGAGGTACTCCGCGATCTCCGACCCCTCCAGACCGGCGGCGACCGCCGACCCGATCAGGCGGGCGACCACGTCCTCGCCGCCGCTACCCGCGCCACGACCCATCGTGCGGCCGGTGGACCGCAGCATCTGCCCGGTCTGGCCGACGCCGACGCCGAACGCCGTCTGAGCGGCGCGGGCGAAGTCGTAGGTCCCGGCACCCGCGCGGTACCCGATGCCCTGCGACAACTGCGACGCCTCCTGAAGGGCTTGTGACGGCGCAACGCCGTAGGCTGCGCCCACCGCCTCCAGATCGACAGGGCGGGTGGCCCCTGCCGCCGCGATAGCCGCTCGGCGCGCCTCGGCGCGCTTTGTCTCCAACGTCCGCGCCTTGTCGGTCGCTGCCGCCTGATCGTAGCCCCGCTGCCTCTGGAACTTGCGGCCCTCGCTGCGGTCGATCTCTCGTGCCTCGGAAGCCGTGACCCCGCTGGTCTTGATCCCCAGGTTCGCCTGAGCCGCCGTGAGGCTACCCGCCCCGCCGGTCAGGGCGCTGTGTTCGCCCTCCCAGCGGCGGTAGAGATCCCGGTCCTGTACAGACCCCAGGTCATCGGCACTGAGGCTCGTGCCCCGGGCGCGCCGTAGCCCTCCGGCCAGCCCGGCCTTCTGGGCCACGGTCCCGCCCAAGTAGGCGTAGGTGTCGCGCCGCGTCTGCGCGTGCCGCAGCGCCGACGAGTACATGGAGTAGGAGGCCAGCACTCCGCCCGCGGCCAAGGGCCCTGCCAGCGGGATCGCGCTCAGGCCGGAAGCCAAGGCCCCCGCGGTGGGCATCGGTACATGGGCCCGGCCCATGCCCCCCCAGGATCCACCACCGCCACCCCCGCGCCCACGCCCGCCGCCTCTACGGGCTCCGCCGTCCAGTTCCTTCTGGAGCCGTGCGGCCTCGACCCGTGCCTTGCGGAGGTCGGCGGCGAGGTCGCGGTACGCCTTGGAGGACTTGTCCGTGCGAGACAAAGAGGTGTGGAGCTTCTCCGTCAGCCGGATCAGCGCCTGCATCCCCCGGCTGACCTCGTCCATCGCCTTGTTGAAGCCGCGCATCCGGCCGGACTTGAATGTCTCCTTCAGCTTCTTGTCGAGCTTGTTCACGTCCCGGCCATCGGCCTTCAACTGGAGGGTGACCTGTGACCGTGCGTTGGTGGACATCAGGACCTCCAGATTGAGCGACGAGCCGTAGGCTTCAAGCTGAAGTCAGGGGTACGCCCGGCAGCGATCTGCCGCTCCCACTCGTCTACCACGGGGTCGCCCGTCAGGATAGGATCCTCCCAGCGCCGGGAAGTGCGCGCCGCAGGGGGTCCCCTAACTGGTGACCCAAGCGTCGTGGGGGCCAGCGACGGCGCACGCGTCTTGATGCTGTCGCCCAGGTGCAGTAGGAACGCCTGTAGGGTCAACGGTTGGAACTCGTTGAACGCTTTGGGCGGTGTGCCCGTGGACTTGAACCACGAGTAGCGCAGGAGCCAGTCAAGGTCACCAGCCATCCAGCGCGCGAGGTCTTCAGCGTGTTGCGCCCCAAAATCGCGCCTCGTGCTCGGACACCTCCTTGTAGATGGCGGCGATCAACCCGACATCGTGGAAGTCCGACAGCTTCTCGGCCCAGTCCGGGCCCTCTTCCAGCACGACCGCGAGGTGTGCCTGCATCTCCAGCAGGTCGAGCGTGTCGCCGTCCAGCACGGCAGGAGACAAACCCCCTGCGAGGCGAGCCCGGGTCAGGCCGACCTGCACCCGGTCCCTGATCGTGAGCGCCCGGCAGCGGAACTCGCCGCGCCAGACGTGCCCGCGGCTGTCCGTGTAGTCCAACGCGAACAGGTGGTCGGGGCCCACGCCTCCGACGCCCTGGGAGTCGTTGCTGGGTCCGTCGATCGCCTTGGCCGCTGCCTCCATCGTGGGGGGCTCGACCGGGTCGATGTCCGTGACCTTCTTCTTGCGGCGGGCCGTAGCCCCGATGTCAGCCATTGTCTCCTAAGCCTCCGTGCTCAGGTTGGTGACCAGATCCCAGCGGGATCAGGTCAGGTCGCTCTCGTCCCGGGCGAGCCGGGCGACGAACGACACGTTGGTGGACACGACGCCACGGGCGAGCACGTTGATGCTGCGCTCGGAGAGCTTCACGCCCTCGACGGTCGCGACGATGTCGCCGGTCTGGTTGTCTTCCAGGGTCATCACGAGTTCGCCGCTGGCGATGACGTTCGCCAGGAAGTCGGCGTTGCTCTTGCCCTGCTGCGGGAACCAGCCCTTGCTCTTGATCGTCTCACCGACGACGCGGACCATGTCGGCGGAGCCGGACACGTCGTAGTCGGTGGGCTCGTGCGACTTGGCGACGATGTCGTCCATCACCTTGATCGCCTCGTAGGTGATCAACTCGCGGAGGGAGACGCCACTGGCGTAGCCGACCTGTACGCCGTTGAAGCTCAGACGGGCTCGTGCGCCGGTCAGGATCTGGTCAGCCATTTGTCTCTCTCCTCGCTGGAACTACGCGGCGGCGCTGAAGCTGCTCGACACGAGGTGGATGGTGTTCTTGACGAAGTTGACGGGGACCACCGGAGCGATCTCCACATCCACGGTCATCACGTCACTGGCGATGGTGATCGTGAGGTTCTTCCACGAGGTGAGGGCACCCGCGGCCACGAGTTCGCCCAGGATGCCGGTGGCAACGCCCAGGGCGGCGTTGACGGTCCCCGCGAACCCCTTCTTGCCGACCGCCGTCTCCAGCTTGGTCCGGAACTCGTAGGTGGCGTAGTTCACCGCCTCGTTCACCGATCCTTCGATGTAGGCGATGTTGTTGTCGATCAGGTAGGTCGTGACGTTGCGGAGCCACCGGAAGCCGATGTTCGGGACCTCCTCGATCATCAGGAGCCCCGCCTGGATCATGGCGTCGGCGTCGTCCTGAAGCACGACCGTGGCGTCCTGCTCCACGTCGATCACGTTCATGTACTTGAACGTGAGGCTGGTGCCGACCTCGCTCCCGGCCTGCATCCCGGCTGCGACGCAGGCGGTGAAGAACGGGGCGAATGTCTCCTTGGTGCCGTCGCTGTTGTAGCGGATCACGTCCTGCCCGCAGAGGCGAGCGTGGCGGGTGTTCAGCGCGACAGCGCGGGCCTTCAACTCGGTCAGCGTCTCGCTGGAGTCGGCTCCCAGGATGCAGTCCCGCTCCGACCGGCCAGCGCCCGCCATGTAGACGCAGTGCGCGAGGACCGCGGCGTGGACCGCCTCGTCCTCGGTGAGGACCACGATGGTGTTCACCCGCACGTCGCGGAGCAGGTCGAGTGCCGCCTGCCAGTTGCTGAACGCGGTGGTGCCCTCGACGCCGCCGCTCAGGAACTGGGGCGTGGAGGTGTTGTCGGGGACGCCGGTCGCCCCGGAAGCGGCGGCGGCGGTGACCATCGCGCTCGCGGCGTTGATCCGCTCGACCACGCGGAAGAGGTCCGCGTAGTAGCTGATCGTCGCGGCCTGCACGTCGGAGGCCGCGGTCTTGTCCATGTCGCTGACCGCGAACGTCGCCGCGTCGGTGATCTTCTCCGTGAAGGTGAAGCCGGTCTGCGTGTCGAAGTAGTCGGCCACGTCCTCGATGGTGGCGTAGGTCGCCACGGCGAGGGTGAACATCCCGCCCGCGATGGTCACGGTGCGAGCGGCCTCGACGTAGCCGACCGCGACGGCGCTGATCGACTCCCAGTCGTCGGTGGTGGTCACGACCGGCGTGGTGCCGGAGAGGGTGACCTCCTCCAAGGTGGCGGCTCCACCCGCGGTGCCGATGAGGATCAGCTTCTGGGTGGTCGCGGCGTCCGCCGTGATGGACAGGGTGCTGCTGTTGACGGTGAGCGCGGTCGAGTAGACCTCGACCCCCACCTCGGTGCCAGCCGCCGCGAGGTCGAACAACTGGGTCGAGGTCGTCGCGTCGCTCAGGGTGACGACACCCGCGGCCACGGCGTCGAGGACGAACCCGTGGACCGCGCTCCACACGGTGGTGCCAGTCACGTCGGTCGTCCCGTTGAGAGACAAATCCTCGCTGGCCGGGAGGCCGGTGCCGGAGTCCACCCCGTAGACCGTGACGGTCTGCGTGGTGTCGGCCGCGTCGGTGGACACCACCTTGACGGCGTTGCCGGACCCCACGTTGGCGTCCTTGTCTCCGTCCTGCCCGACCTCGTTGTGGGTGAACGTCGTGGTCACGCCCACGGCGGGATCCACGGCGACGTTGACCACGGTCTGCTCACCACTGAACGCCAGGGTGAAGATCGCGTCGCCGCCGATGTCGTCGAGGACCTCCTCGGTCGATCCCAGCTTCAAGGTCACCGCGGTGCCCTGGTTGGTGCCCGCGGCTACGTCCACGCTGATCTGCGTGGTGAAGAGGCCGTAGTCCTCGCTGGTCAGCGTGATGGCGTCGCCGTCGCTGTTGTCGAGCGTGATCGCGGACTGGAGCGCCGGGTTGACCTTGACGAACTTGACCTCCTGCGCGCCTCCCGGGATGTCCGGGTCCTTGCTGGGGTCGAACAGGATCAGCCCGGCTTCCTTCAGGTCGCCGTCGCGGAAGGTCTTGGACACCTTGCCGGGGTTGGTGACGGAGATGATGGACTGGGGCTTGCCGCCCTCCGCCTCTCCGATGCAGGCCACGATCCCGGTCGCACCCAGACCGACCTTGGCGAGCCCGGAGGCGTCCACCTCGGAGTAGGAGCCGGGAATGTGGGTGAGTCGCCCGTTGAAGTAGATCGAGGTCGCCATCGGGTTTGTCTCCTACCGCTTGTGCAGGGCGTTGGTGCGGTGGTTCCCGCCGTCCTTGCCCCGGCGGTGACCGTGGATCGGACGAGCGGCGAACTCCTGCATGAGGCTGTCCCACTCGGCCGCGGTGCGGCGCTCGCGAGGAGCGATGCCCTGCTTCTCGCACCACCGTGCGAACGCGGGCCCACCCTTGAGGAAGTGCGCGGACGCCTCTCCTGCCTGGGTGGCGCGGAGCTTGACCTTGCTGGGGTCGGGCTGTCGCCGGGGGAGGGACACGCCCTCGCCGCGAGCGACAGGCGTGACCGGGGGCTTCTTGGACTTGCTGCCGTTGCCGTTCCGTCGCGCCATTTGTCTCACTCCGTGTAGGGAGAGACGCTGCCGCCAGCGTCCTCGTGGGCGATATCCAGATCGCCGTCGCTTGTCAGGTACTCCTCCGCGATGGGGAGCAGCGCAACTGCCAGGGCATCCTGATCCCGCCAGCGCTCCTCGTACTCGACTTGCAACGTCAACCGCCTCGTGAACAGGTTCTCGGGAGTATAGCGCGGGTCGGGCGCAAGCTCGGTCCCGACGAGCATCGGGTCGTTGAGCCCCTTGTCGATCAGCCACTCGTGGCCGACGTTCAGGATCCTACGGAGGACGCGGTACCACCACGAGCAGAGATCCGGGTGCTCGGCGTAGACGAACAGGCCGAACTGGCCTTGGACCCGGCGCTTGGAGACATTGCCGTCCTTGACGCCACCGCCGATGTAGGCTTCTTCGCCCATCCCGACGTAGTCCCCGATGATTGTCTCGTTCATCAGCACGATGGCCCAGACCGGGAACGGCATGTTGGTCCGGGCGTAGCCACTGACCACGGACGGCGGGTTGGAGGCCCAGCGAGCCTTGGCCGTCGTGAGGTCGTTGGCCGACAGGTCCCCCAGGATGTCGTCGAGGACCGTCCCGTCGTCGTTGATCGCGGTGATCCCCGCCTTCATCAGGGCAGCGATCACCTGTTCGGGCACGGTCGGGGTGGAGATCGCCATCAGGGCCCCCGCATCGCGCCGCGGACGGCGTTGCCGACGATGAACCCGGCGATCTTGTCCACCCGCTTGGCCGCGCGATCGAAGAAGTGACGCCCCGTGATCCCGGGGTGCATCCACGCGGCGGGGTCGGAGTTGTCGGACACCCGCCGGAAGGTCATGTACGACGACTGGGTCGCCTTGCGGTAGGTCTTCTCCTTCCGCACCATCCCCTCGTGGATGTCGCCCTTGTGGTGGCTGCGGAGCAACCCTGCGCCGCCGACACCGCCCCGGAGACGGTCGCCCCAGGTGGTACCGCCGGAAGCGTGCGAGGTCGTGGCCTGGAGCTTCTTGGCCTCGCGGTGGACCGTCCGGCCCAGCTTCTCGGCGTCAGCGCGGGTCATGGGTCCGCCTGAGCTACGAGACAAACCCCCGCGACCGGGCCCGTAGGCCGATCCCATCGTCTGGCCGCTGCGGCCCGTCGAACCGGGCGTGAAGTGCCGGTAGGGCACCGTGTTGTAGCGGGTGCCGTCCTCGCTCACCTTAGCGTTGCGGCCCTGAAGCAGGGCCTCCTTCATGTCGCCGCCTTCCCAGCCCACCTCGACCATGTTCGGGACCTGCCCGACGAGCACGATGGACGCGAACTCCCGCGCCCCAGACCGGAGGTTCTGCGGAGACAAAGGAACATGGAGTAGCTGGAGGCCCTGGACGTAGTCCTCGCCCGTGGTGTGTAGTTCGCGCTGTGCGTAGGAGACAATCTCGTTCCGGACGGCCTCCGCGATCTCGGGCAGGACGCGCCGGAGCACCTCGGGCAGCACCGTGAGCCCCGGTGGAGCCTGGATGTCTACGACGTGGATCACGAGCCCCTCGCTTGCGTCAGGAAGTCGAGCCGGACCTTGAAGGTCGTCGGCAGCGAGCGCGGGGCCAGGGTACCCGACAGGGGGCCCGGAGTCGCCTGCGCTGCCTGGATCGCAAAGCTCGCGGACTCGACGATCCATACGGGTCGGCAGACGTAGTGGACGGTGTACGCCTTGCCCTCTGCGGGACCCTTGCCGGTCTTCCACACCATCTTGGTGGGCTCCGTCCGGGTCGCCGGGCGCATGCCGTAGTCCGTTTGTCCCCAGTAGACCGTCTCGTCCTCGTCCTCGACGTAGTTGACCCGCACCGGTTCGTACCGCATCGCGGTGGTCTGGGCCGCAGTGGTCCGGCCCGTCTTGCCGATCGGAACGACCCGGTCGGCCCCGCGGCTCAGGACCTCGGTCCAGGGCATCTCCTGATCGAGCCCGATGAAGCGATCGCGGAAGCCCACCCGCATCGGCTGCTGCACCGTCAAGAGCGCGTCGCTGAACATGAACCCGCCGAACTGCTGGAACAGGTCCATGTTCAGGGCCACCTGGGCGAACAGGCACCGCACTTGGAGGTAGTCACGGGCGTGGTGCCGCTCGTCGCGGATGTTCGGGTTGATGTACTTCCAGCCGTCGCCACCGCACGAGGCGCACGAGGGCTTCCACTGGTCGGTGCCCTCCAGGCGGCAGGGGCACTCCACCGCCCGACTCCACCGGAAGTCGAGCCCCTGTCCCTGGATCGCCTTGGCGAACTCGTCGGGGACAAACGCCGCAGTCGGCGTCTTCCCCTGCTGGTTCGGCTTGTCGTGGCGCGGCATGGGCTACACCACGACCAAGCGGGTGCCCTTGCCGTAGTACCGCTGGAGGTTGGGGATCAGGTCCTTCAACTCCTTCTGGTACTCGATGATCCGCGCGCCGTAGCCGCTGTTTGTCGCACTCGACGTGGTCCCGATGGACTGCGACAGGCCCGGCAGGCTCACGCTCTTGGTGGCGATGCCCGCGCCCGCCACGAGGTCGCCTGCGATGTTCAGGACGCCGATGCTCGCCATCATGCCGATGGCGTGCTTGAGGTCAGCGGGGAGGGCTCCGATCTCAAAGCCGCTGCGGTAGTCGAACCGCCAGACGCCGGGGACGCGGCCCGTGCGCCCGCTCCAGATCGGCATGAGCGAGCCGGGGATCAGGAGCACGTCTGCGATGTTGCCCTGCCCGGGGACAATCTGGACGACGCCGCTCGCGCCGCCCTCGGTGAGGACCGTCCAGTCGAGGCTGATCTCGACCCCATCCGTCATGGACGGGTACTTGAACAGCACCTTGCGGAGCTTGATCACCGGGTAGCGGTCCAACTGGAAGTAGCCCCAGCGGCCGTAGTCCCGGGCGTAGTGGTCCTGCACCTCGCTGACGTGCTCCGTGGGAGACAAGTCGATGTCGAGCTTCTTGGCGAGCCAGTCCGTCGCCGCTGCGAGGTAGTGCTCGTAGATCCGGCGGGGGAACGGGTTGCCGTCGTCGTCGGTCAGGTCTGCCCCGAACAGGTACAGCGTCTTCAACTCCTCGGGAGACAAATGGAGTTCTTCCGGCTTGGAGTACTCCGCCGCGACGATGTCGCTGTAGGGACTGAGGTCGGTCGCCTTCTTGTACCGGGCCCGGTAGAACCGGGTGGACGACGAGAGGTCCTCCTCCGTGTAGTCGTAGAAGGTGATCCCTGCGATCAGGTCCCACTCCTTGATGGAGGCGTAGACCCCGCCCAGCGTGTCGGACGCCTCCAGCACCAGCGTGGTGAAGCGCTCCCGCACCGTGCGCTCGTGGTCCACCTTGATCTTGATCAGGGCGCTGGTGTCGCCGTCCTCGGCCACCGCGGTGGCCGCGCCCTCGATCGTTGGCTCCAGACCCAGGAGGTGGAACTCCGTGTCGTCCGTGGGACAAACGAACACGCGGTCGAAGCCGATCGCGTCGATCGTCAGCCGGTACCGGAACCCCTCGGTGAGGTCCATGGAGAACACGCCCGTGTCGTCCGTGAGGACCTCGACGGGTTCCGCAAGAAGGCCGACGCCCGCGGACGCCTGCGCGGCGTTGACCGCGGCGGGCTCCGGGCGAATGAGACAAACGACGTTCTCGACCGCTTGGCCGATGGCGTCCTTGATCGTTCCGGTGATGGCGCTGGTTGCCATGGAGAACCCCTCCTGGGGCTACATGGCGAGCATACGCCGAACGCCCCGCAGTACGCACCGGCCATCGGTGCCATCGGTGTCGGCGTAGGGCTTGAAGCGCATGTAGTGCCCGTCTGCCCACATCTTGAACATGAACCGACCGGTGGCCCCGTCGAACTCCAGGGGCGTCCCCAGGGCGATCGAGTTGTCACCCGCGACGTTCGCCTCGATGGTCCGATCGTACCAAGACGCGTCCTGCGTGGATTTGTCTCCTGACACCTGAACCGCGATCCGGAGCGTGCCGCCAGCGGGCTTGGTGTAGTCCACGAACAGTTCGATCTGCTCCCAGCCCCGCACGTTGATCGGCGCAGACCACTCGGCGTTGGCCGGGTCTGTCTCCAGATCGGTGTCGTCGTAGTCGCTGTGGATCAGGAAGCCCTCGTCCACGTCGTCACGATTCAGCTTGCGCTGGTCGTGAACGCGGAGGGTGGGGCTGCTGTTGGTACCGCCCACGCGGACTCCCTACGCCTGGGCGACGATGATCGCGACCGCGAGGTCCGCGCCGGGGTCCTGATCGACGGTCACGGTCAGGGTGCCCGACCCGTCCCACTCGACGCTCTTGACGTAGAGGGCGCTGGATCCGGCCGTCGCGATGCTGGCGGTGGCGGGCATGCCGTCCCACGCGCTGCCGACCACGACGGCGACGGTGGTGTCCCCGTCGTCGATCTGCTCGACGGACGACCAGAACTTGGCGTTGAGCTTGCCAGCGAGGTCCACGCCGGGGGCGCGGTCGGAGAAGGTCGGCTCGGTGTCACGGATGACCCGAACTTCCTCGTCGTTGAACAGGGGGGTGCGAGCCATGGTGGGCTACTCCTTGAGGTCGTCGATGCGATCTTGGATGGCGTCCACGGCGGTCTTGCGGGACTTGCCCGCCGACTCCTCCGCGGCCATGAGGTCGAGGAGCAGGTCGTCGTGCTCGCCCTGGGCGAGGACCTCCCGCATCTCCGCGACGGTGAGCTTGATGAAGTTCGCGATCCGCGAGTCCGCCTTGGGGGCGACCACGGGGGGTGCCGGAGGAGGCGGCGTCGGCTTCTTGGGAGCCTTGGGCCTCCGGACGCGGAAGGTCGCGGGGAAGCGGGCTGCTTCCTCCACGCCTGCGGCATCCGGATCGGGTGACAGGAAGCCGAACGCATCGACGGTGTAGAGCTTCCCGCAGAGGGCCACCTTGGACCCACGCGAGTGCTCGTGCCGGTGTTCGACCCTGACCACGCCTTTGTCTCCCATGATGCCGCCTCCGTGCAGCTACCGGTGTCTGCCTGACCTACGCGTTCGCGCCGGTCGCCAGCTTGCCGATGTTGATGAACATGCCGTTGTAGCCGGGCTTCATCACCTGAAGCGCGCCGTAGAGGACCTGGGCCCAGCGGATGCTGGTGTCGATCGTCGCGAGCGGGATCTTGGTGAAGGGGGCCAACTGCTTCCACTTCAGGACCTCGCTGCTCTGCGAGAGCATGTAGCCCTTGGAGCAGTTCGGCAGGAAGCGGTTCACGTCCACGAAGGTCTGCGACGCGCCGGAGCGGACCACCTTCATGATCATGCGGCAGGTCGTGGCCGCGCCGTCCTTGTCGGAGCGGTAGACCTCGTAGTACGAGGTGTCCGGCCCGGCATCGGTGATGAGGAACTGCACCTGATCGTCGGCGGAGACGGCGATCTGGGCGGAGGTCGCCGGGGCGCTCTTGCCGTAGCGCGAGCAGGCGATCACCTTGTAGTAGTACGAGCCCGCGTCGTCGGAGGTCCAGTAGGCCGTGTTCGACCCGGCGTAGGCCGGGCTGGTCGGGGTACCCAGGGTGGGCGTGCCCGGCCGGAGAGCGGCCTTGCCGACAGCGGCGGAGCCCGCCTTGATGCTGTCGGGGATGAAGATGTCCGGGTTGAGCGCGATGTCACCGAACGGCGTCGCGACGCCCCGGATGGAGATGCCCGCCAGACCACCGCGGGGGGCCGGGAGGTCGTAGCGCTCCTTGGGGTACAGGATCTTGCTCAGGTCCTTGACCGGGCCCGTGGGGAGCCAGAGGTCGGACGGCGAACCGTAGTTGGGACTCGCGATCAGGCGCTCGGCCATGTCCGCGATGTGGTCCTCGGTCAGCGGCTTGCCGCGGAGGTCGATGACGTTGTCCGCCTCGTAGCCGCTGACGTAGCCGTCATCGAGGGCGGTGGAGCCCCACGCGGTGGTGAGGAGCTTCTCCAGGCCGTCGAACTGCTCACCGACGAGGTCCTCGTCGCCGTCGAACAGCGACTGCTCCAACTGCTTCAGCAGCCAGAGGGTGCCGTTCGCCGTCTCGCGGGCGACGGCGTCGCCGTGCGCGGTGCGGAGGAGGCTCAGGACATGGGTCACGCGGCGCGTGGTACCCATGAACTTGATCTTGGTGTACTCGCGGCTGTACGTCGAGTCGTCCTCGACCGGGAGGTCACCCTCACCGATGAACGCAGCCACCCCGGAGCCGTAGCTGCTCAGGCGGTTGTACTCCTCGACGGTGTTGTAGGCGGCGTCCTTGTAGAGGGCCTTCCAGAACTTGACGTGCTCCGCCCGGTACGTGACGTTGAACAGGGTCTTGTCGAGCGACTCCACACGAAGTGGGAATCCCTCGCCCGCGCTGGAGCCCGGGTTGTCCACGTCGGCACCCGCGGTGAGCGCCTTGTTCAGGAGCATCACGTCTTCCTCGGAGGTCAGACCTCCGATCAGCGAGTTCCCGTCGCCACCAACCATGCCCTGGTTGGCGAGCCCCTCGTAGTCACGCCACGTCACCATGTCGCCAGCCATTGTCTCTCTCCCTCTGGGGAATCAGGGGCCTCCGGCCCGGTGGAATCGTCTTGCTCTACGCCAGCACGGCGCGGATCGCCTGCATGGTCTGCGGGCGGATCTGCTTGGCACTCTCCCAGAGCGCCGTCGCGTGCTCGACGCGCCGCATCGCGGCCTCGTCCTTGGCCCCGTGTGCCTTCTCCATCAGGAGGGTGAGGCCACGGTTCACGTCGGACTTGGTCAGGTCGGTGCTCCCGCCGCCATCGACGGCGGACTTGGACAGCGCGCGGGTACGCACCCGCCGCTGGTCGGCGGTGACCGCCCGGGGGGCCGCGGGAGTCCCCTCGACCGTCTCGACGCGGTCGAGCAGGGACTTGATCAGCTTGCCCTGTCGGTCGGCCACGTAGGCGAGCGACTTGACGAGCCCGCCCTGGGCCTTCAGGAGTTCGCGGGTGGCGCGGCCTTCGCGGGACACCTCGCCCACGACCTCGTCCATCCGGGCGTCCACACCGTCCACGAGGGACTTGAGGAAGCTGGAGGCGTTCACCAGGGAAGCGGCGTCGTCGTCCTCGTCCATCATCTCCATGACGGACTTGGAGAGGTAGCCACCTGTGGTCACTGCCCCCGACTCGGTGCCCAGCCAGAGGTGGGCGAGTTCGGCGCGCTCGGACTTGTCGATGGTCCCTGCGTCGAGCCGCGCCTTGAGGTACGTCTCGCGGCTGGTGCCAGCCTCGGTCACCGCCGCCTCGACGTTGTCGTAGTCGTCGAGCGCCTTCAGGAGGTCCGCGCTGTCCACGACGGGCTCGTCGTCGTTCCCGTCCAGCGACTTGGCGCTGTCGTCGTCGGCGTCGTCGGGCTCGCCGTCGTCGTCGTCGTCGTCCGCGTCCGCGTCCTCGTCGTCGTCGTCCTCGCCCTCGACGGGCAGGGCCTTGAACATCGTCTCGTCGATCGCGTCGAGGCCCTTCATGGCCGCGAGCGACTTGTAGACGCCGTAGTCGAGCCCGTGGGGCCGCGAGTCCAGAACGAAGGTCGCCATCAGAGTCCTCCTGCCGCCTGTTGTACCACGCGGTCAATCGCGGCGGCGTCCAAGTGGGGGTAACGGGCTCGCACGATCAGCGCCGCCTCCGACTTGTTCAGTCGGCGGTCGCTGGGTGCGAACGAAGCCAGGGTGTCAGCCCACGCCTCGATGTGTTCGATTTCGGAGACAAACGGGATCGAGCCGCCGCCGTGGTCGCTCTTGGCGATCGGTGCGTTCGCGGACGACAGCGCCGCGATCTCCTCGTCCTCGTCGGGCTCGTCGGTCGTGGACGGTTTGTCTCCGTCCATCGACTCCTGCCGGAGTGCGAACCCCTCGCCGGGGCTCACCGGGGGAGCATCGACAGCAGATCCGGCGGTCATCGCCTTGGCGAGGACGTGCAGTTCCGTGTCGGTGTTCACCGGGCAGTGGGTCACAGCGACGTGCTTGACCTGGGCCCGGAGGATCGTCGAGGGGTCCTTGGCGTCGCGCTTGCTGACCTTGCCCTCGATCGAGAAGCCAAGCTGGCGCCCGCCCTCGGTCTTCTGGACCGCGGTGGCGATCTCGTACAACTCCCGGCCCTTCTTGGTGTCGAGGAGGTAGCCATCCGCCCACCAGCCGTTGTGGGTGCTCGCCTGTCCGTTCGGGAGGATGTCTCCCTTCTTCACGCGTGTCGCACCGCTCGGGTAGCCGACGACGCCGCTCGACGAGCGCGAGTGGTTGTCGTTGAACCAGCCGCTGGTCAGGAAGGGGGAGAAGTCCAGCCCGTCCTGCACGATCCGCTCGGACTGCTTGTCGAGCGCGTCCGTGGAGACAATCCCGCCGATCCGCATGGGGTGCTCGCTGCCGGACTTCTCCCAGACGGTGAGCGGCATGTGGAAGCGGAAGTTGCTCATTGTCTCCAACCAAGAAAGGGCGAGGACCTGACACCAGTGTGCCGGGTTCTCGCCCCTCTGCCGACTCGCGGCGGGCCTTGACGCCAATCCTTACCGGGAGGGCCGCGCGTGTCAACCCTTCCGCACGCGAACTCCGGGGACAAGTCGGGGAGCCGCGTGCAGGCTCTTGCTCAGGGTGCCGCCGTCCACGAGGTCCACGTCGCCCTTGCAGAAGGGGCAGGGCCCGTGGACACGGCCGGTTCCCTCGTCGATCAGGACGATCCCGACGCGCACGCGGAGTCCGCCGTCGTTGGCCGGGCCACCCAGCGACTTCCGGCAGTGCGGGCACCGGATCTTGCCCATCAGACCTGTTCCAGGCCCATCGCCCCGGCGACGCCGTAGATCCTGCGCCCCATCGGGACGCGGTGGTGGGCGGCGGCGCGTGCGATCCCCTCCAGCACGCGGCCACTGCCGTCGAAGCCGTGGTGCCGGATCAAGTAGGTGATTGTCGCCTGCGGCTCCACCCAGTCCACGAGCCACCGCACGTCAGCGGGGGTGGTCGTCTCCGCAAGGCGGTCGAACCCGGCGAGGTTGGGCAGCGGCTCGTCGAGGTTCCGCCAGCCACTCAGAACGTGCTCCAGGGTCCAGCCGTCCGGTAGATCGAGGTGATCAGCCATTTGTCCCCTCCGTATCGAGCGCGTAGAGGTCGAAGACCAGCGACAGGGCCTTCTGAACGCCGGTCGAGGAGATGCGGCCCAGGGCGACGCCGCTCATGTCGGAGTAGCTGCCGGGCGGGTGGTAGTCCACGCCGTTCTGGATCTGGTGGACGATCTGCTCGTGGGTCAGCGTGCGGGCGAGCCCCATGACCCGGGTGGCGACCTCGGTCTTCACCGGGCGCTCCCTCTCAAAGCCGGTGAAGACCTTGGCCGTCGCACGCTGGCGCTTCTCGTTGCCCTCGTCGTCGTAGACGCGCTTGTCGTAGCGGTACTTCTGGGTCTGGCCCACGTTCGCCGCGACGCCAACCTTGGTGACGTTCACGAGGTACTTGACCGTCTTCATCACCGCCCGTTCCTGGGGCGTGAGCATCTCGATCAGGCGGTTCGACACGTCGTTGTCGGTGACGAGCCCGCCGCCGGGCAGGGCACGCATCGACGCGGCTACCTTGCCCCGCTCGGTGTCCATCCAGCCCAGGATCTCCTGCGCGCGGAGAGACAAATACAACTGCGCCGGGTCGGCGGTGTCTCCGTGCTTGTAGCCCGCCCCCATCAGTTCAGCGCGCGACTGCGCGGGAAGCTGATCAATCGCGTCGCGGAGTGCGGCCTCCTGCGGCGCACACGACACCTCGTCGTAGGTCCCGGCCTCGGGCGGGGTCCAGTCCCACGCGCCCACCTTGTTGCGGAGGGTGGCGATTGTCTCCGTCCCACCGGGCTCCGGCGTCTGGGTGAGTTCCTCCAGCAACTCGCGGGCGGTCGTTCCCCCGATGATCGCCGCGGAGCGGCACCGGTTGGCGACCGACTGCCACTGGTCTGCGATCTGGTTCAGGTGCCGCCTGGACCCGGCCTCCTTGTCGAGGCCCTCGGCCAGGAGGCCCTCGATCCCGTCGATCTGCTTCTCGGCGTGGGCCTTGACCGCGTTCAGGGCCTGCCGGAACGACGCCCGGCCCGTGGCCTTGCCTCCGATCTCGTAGCCGGTCACCGTGCCGGAGTGCTGGCCGCGGGCTCCCGCCTTGAGGAGCGACCCGACCTTCTCCATCTTCTTCAGCTTGGTGATCGGCCCGTCGTCCACGGAGCGCCAGCCGCCGCGGGCCTTCTCGTACCCCTTGGCGCGCGCGTCGTCGGCGTTGAGGAACGTCTCCTTGGGGACTTTGTCTCCCTTCTTCCGTTCCAGTGCGGCCTTGATCGGCTCCGGCAGGATGCGCGCCGACCGCGTGATCCGCTGGGCCTCCAGCATCGGGCTCGCGAGCGTGTCGTACTGGATCTGCTCCGCGGCGCTGGGGAGGTTCATGCCGACTTGCGCGGCGTCGGAGGCCACGAGGAGGTCGCAGTTGTTGAAGACGTTGATCTGCGTCTTGGTGAGGGCCTGCTTGCTCACGGCCTTGCGCTGCGCGACGATCTTGTAGCGCTCCTTCAGCTTGCGGATCTCCGTGCGGGTCGCCGCTGCGGCCTTGCTGTCGGACATCTTGGTGGGGTCACCCAGCCGCGTGATCTTCCGGAGGATCGCCCGGGACTCGGACGTGCCGTAGAAGGGCTTCCGGACGGCCTTCCCGCGCTCCTGCACGTCCACCCAGGACTCCGGGGCGGTGACGTTGAACTGGCGCTTGATCTGCTTCCGCTGGTCGGCGGTCCACTGACTCATGTGGACCCCCTGCGTCTCGGGGCCGATGTCACCGCGGTACGACGCCCAGTCGATCTTGACCTTGCGCTTCACGCCGTTCTCGGTCACGACCTGCTTGGTGGGCCTCTTGGGGTTCAGGCACTTGGAGACAAACAGGCTGGTGTCGGTGTCGCGGTTCAACCCGTCCTTCACCTTCTGGAAGATGGACACGTTCAGCGCACGGTCGCCCGTGTACGTCGCACCGATGTAGGTGACGAAGTAGCGGCCGTTCGGGGACTGCCCCGACTTGGACAGGAACGGATCGGTCGGGTCGTAGTGGGGCGATCCCTTGATCACCTCGTTCACGTCCCGGTACCCCATCATCCGCAGCTTGGCCTCGATGGTCCGGCACCCGTCGAGGATGCCGTTGGCGAAGATCGCCGTCTGCCTGGGCCCGCCTGCGCCGTGGTTCAACTCCTCGATCCGGTGGCCCATGAAGTCGGCCTTAGCGTTGCCGTGGGTCGCCAGGATGTCGGCCCGGAGGCGCTCCTCTCGACGGCCCGGGTCCATCAGGCTGGGGCGCGGGAAGGCCACGTCGCCCGTCTGCACGAGGACGATCGTGCCATCGTCCGACCGGACGAGGCGGAGGCTGTCGCCGGTCATCGGCGGATCCGCCACGCTGAACGCGGGGCGCTCGTCCCAGTCGGCCATCTTGGTGCCGCGCGGGGGCTTGATCTTCAACCGCTTCAGCGCCTTGTCGCTCACCTCCGCGAGGTCGCCGGGCTTGGCGTCCGCGAGCTTCCGCGTCACCGTCTTGGGACGGTTGGCCTTGAAGTCCCAGTCGCGGGCGGCGAACAGGAGGTGGCGGCTCCCCGTCTTGTCGGAGACAAACAGGTTCGACTTGGCGAAGTCGTCGCCAGGACGGAACTTGTCGATCGTGATTGTCTCCCCGCGGTAGCGGTAGCGGATCACGTCGGAGTACACGACCGGGTCGGGGTTCACCGACAGGAGCGCCGCCGCCTCGGTGTAGGTCATGCCCATGTGGGCGGCGACCACTTCCAGCACGTCCTCCGGCTCGGGCCGCGGGATCTTGTCTCCCGTGTCCGGGTCCTTCTGGACCCCCTTGGCCCCTTCCGCGGTGAGCGCATCGCGGAACTCGCGCTGGAGCCGCTGGGCGAGGACGATCTGGATCTCCCGCTCCTGCTTCTCCATGATGAGGCGCTGCTTGGCCTGCCCCTTGGCGCGGGCGATCTTCTCGTCCTGCACGACGAACCACGGACGGGCGTCGCCGCGGCAGATCAGCCCCAGCGGCCCCGCGTTGGGGTTGTCGATCTTCTTGCCGCCGTCCACCCAGCCTGCGGCCTTCATGCGCTTGATCGCAGCGCGCTTGCGTGCGGCAGCGGTCTTCCCTTCCACGCCCCAGCCAATCGGCTTGCCCGCAAGCTCCTCGTAGGGCATGCCCAGCACGTCCTGACAGTAGAGGTTGTAGATCGCCAGGGTGTCGAGGACCTGCCCCTCTTCCCCGGAGTCACCCCGGGCCGCACGCTGCGCCTCCGCGAGGCTCTTGCCGGACAGCGCGTTCAACTCCTCGATCCGCGGCCACTTGCCCGCGGCAGAACCCCGCGTCTTCTTGTCGAACAGCACGTTCACGTCGAACGTCTTGAAGACCTGTTCGACCACCGTGCGCTTGCCCTTGTCGTCGATCTGCACGATCGTCTGCATCACGTTGGGCTCGTCGCCACCCAGCCGGTACGCCGGGCAGTTGGAGATCGCCTTGGCGGCGTTGACCATCCGGCGCTGGCGGGCGTTCAGGGACTGCTCGTCCACGATGTCGCCCAGGTCGCTGGCGAGGGCTCCCAGGTAGTAGCTGTAGAGCACCGACTGGATGCCCCGCATGTCGGCCTGCTCCTGATCCGACGCGTAGGTCGCGGGCAGCACCTTGCCGCGCACGTCCTTGGGCAGCGCGATGTGCATCCACTGGCCCAGGATGGCCGCAAGCTCGGCCCGCTTGGTGGGCTTCACCTGTAGCTTGGGCCCGGCCTTACGAGACAAACCCGACTCGGTCGGAACCGGGCTCGGCTGGAGGTACTCCTCCTTGAACTGCTTGGCGTTCATGTCGGCCCACTGCTCGCCCGTGGACAGCAGCCGCACGTACTCGACGAAGTCGTCAGGAGACACCGTCATGGGCGTCCCCGTGAGCAGCATCATCATCTTGAGGTCGTCGTTCCACGCACGGATCTTCTTGTTCCGCTCGGCCGACTCGTTCTTGATCCCCTGGTGAGCCTCGTCCACGATCAGGCCGTCGAACCCGGCCTTCTTCAACTCGTCGGCGTGCTGCGTGAAGTATTGGGGCCCGACGATGACGAAGTCAGCGCCCTCGTAGGGCGCGGCCCCGACCACCTTCCCGTTCTTGGTCGGGGGTGCCATGAAGTCCTTGATCGACTGCATGTTGGAGCCCGCGCCGACGATGGTGCCGCCGTCGTCGAACATCTCTGCGGCGTCCTTCCACTGCTCCACGGTGTTGAGCGGGGCGACGACGAGGATCTTCTTGGGATTGTCTCCTGCCTTGACACGCACCTTCTCGCCGTTCCCGTCGAGCTTCCACTGGCGCTTCATCATCAGCTTGGCGGCAGCGATGGCGGACACGGTCTTGCCGGTCCCCATGTAGTGTGCCGCCAGCACGCGGCCGTCGTTGTCGAGCAGCTTCTGGATCAACTCCTGCTGGTGCGGAGCCAGTCGGAACCGCGCGCCATCAGGCAGCGTCTCGTTCAGGGCCACACCCAGGTTCTGCCGCAGGTACGCCGGATCGATCTGCTTCACGTCCATCGCGTGGCCGGTCTGCTCGGCCTTCTTGGCCGCTTCCGCCTTGGTCCGCAGGGTCGCCTGGAGAAGCTGGTCGGCTTCCTCCGTCAAGCTCACGCCACCGGCCACCTTGCGGAACGCCGGGAAGGCGTCGCTGGAAAGCGTGTAGTGCCCCAGGGCCTTGTCCCACTTCAGCCCCGGCAGACCGGGGGGCATCCCCTCCAAGTTGTTGGGAGGCACGACGATGAACCGGGTGTCCACGACCGCCCCTGACCGGGGGTCGAGGACCTCCTGCGCGTGTACGAGCATCTGGTCTTCCAGCGGGGCGACCATCGGGGAGACAATCGGCCACGCGAACCCGGAGTCGATCGCCTTGCCCGTGCGGGTGAAGACCTTCCGCCCGCCGCCACCGCCGCTCTCGCCAGCGTAGATGAACTGCTCCGGCCACTCCTTGGCCGCTTCCTCGTCCTTGGTGGCCTGCCAGTTGGCGTATTCGGGCTTGAACAGGGTATCGAACCACTCCCGCTGGACCGGCGTCCCCGTGTACCACTTGGGGAGGTGGCCCCACTTCTTGTGGCGGGCTTCCTCGGGCGTGAGGCGCTGCGCGTTGTCCTTCACGTACTTGCGCTGTTCCTTGTTCAGCTTGTCCGGGTCGAACCCTGCGAACTTGCCGACGCGGAAATCCATCTCCTCGATGAGGTTGTCCAAGCCTGCGTCCCACCGCGGAGGTGGCGGCGTGACGCCCTTCTTCTTGGCGGGGATGACCTGCACGAGGCGGGCGACGACCTTCTTGTCGTTGTGCCAGTATTCGCCTGCGGGAGAGTCGAGCACCACACGGTCGCCCACCACGGGACGGGCTCCGGTCTTGCGCGGCTCCACCTCCTCCCAGTGGACCTGCTCGGCTTCCACCACGGGCCGGATGTTGGGCTTGAACCGCGACAGCACCGGGTCCGTGCGGAGCAGGTCGTCGAGGCGAGGCTGATCCTTGCCCGTGCGGTTCTTCCACTCGGAGCCCAGGACCTTGGGAGGTCCGCGGCCGTCGAACTCGACCTGCACATGGATGTAGTGGGCGGTGTCGCCGCGGGCCTCGACTTCCTTGCTGCTCAGGCGTACCGGGTCCGTCTTGATCGACACCCAGGTCCGCCGCCGCTCGGTCGCCGCGGTCTTGCAGAAGAGGTCCAACTCCTCGGCGCTCCGCACCGGCTGGTCCACCGGGGTCAGCAGCGCCCGCCACATCGGGTCCTCGATGTAGAACGCGCCGTCGTCGCCCTTGGCGGTGCGGATGATCGTCTGGGTGCCGTCCGGGTTCTCGTGGATGAAGTCCTTCCGCTTCAACAGGGGCACGGGGTTCCCGGTGGTCGGGTCCGGCACGAGGATCGGCTGCTGGGGCTGGAAGTGGCCCTTCTTGTTGCGGGTCCGCTCGGTCAACTCGACGGAGCCCGGGTTCTTGTCCCAGAAGGCCCGCGCGAGGCGGTCGCGCTCCTTGGGGTCGGTCGTGTGGGCGAGCTTGGCGTACTCGCCCTGCCCGATTGTCTCCCACTGATCGAACGCGTAGGTGCCGCTGCGCTGGCGGAAGTCCTTGAAGCTGATCTCCTGCGGGAGCATCTCGTGCGCCGCCTGCCACATCTCCCCGTACTGGGCCTGCGTGAGGTCCTTGGTGGTCTTGCTCCCGTCGTGCAGCCACGCGTCGCCAGGACGCCCAGAGCGCTTGGCCTCGGCGGTGTTGCCCAGCGTGGTGATCTGGCGGAGGAAGTGCTTGCCCTGGTCGTAGGCGAACTGTCCGATCGCCTGATCGTGCTTGAAGCGCGTCCGATCCTCGGGAGACAAACGCTTCAACTGCCCTGCCGTCAGCGACTTGGGCGTCGAGAGGCCGTCGCGTGCAGCGAGGATCCGCTCCGGGGTCACCGGCTTGTTCCCGAACTTGCTGCCGTCGCGACCCAGGACCTGCCCCTCGCTGACGTGGTCCTGCAACAGCCACCACTTGATGTGGTTGCGGTCGAGCGGGAGGCCGTTCTCGTCGTAGACCTCCTTCACGTTGTCCATGTTCAGCGGATTCTTGGACCCGCTTGTCTCCTTCGACGACGGATCCCAGGTCACCAGATCGGCATCGCGAGAGGTCGGCCCCACCCGCAGGAACACCGACCGCCCCTGGTACGACATCTCGTAGAACCGGTCGTAGGCCCCCTGGTCCCCGATTGTCTCCGGGTCTGGCGGCGTCAGGAACGTGTCGTCCCCCGGCTCGTAGAAGGGCCGGGCCACCGTGTCCATGACCGTCTGCATCGTGGTGTGCGGAGCCCGGTGCTTGTACGACACGCGGGGGTCGTCGGGCGGGATCTCAAAGATCCCGGTCTGCTGGTCGAGCAGCTTGCGGAGGCGGGTCTTGTCCTCCTGCGAGTTGGACGCGACGATCTCCTTCTGGATCTCGCGGATGCGCTTGTGGTCCGTCTCCAGGGGCGGAACGGCGTCCTCGCCCAGGAAGCGCCGGAAGAACTCGTAGACCTCCGGCGAGGTCAACGCCACCTCACGCGGGGTCAGGATCATCGCGGCGTAGTGCTCCGCGAACCCCTCGGACGTGTTCTTGCCCGCGTAGTTGCTGATCCGCTGGGCGTCGCGGCCCTTGCACGTCTTGGCCCACAGGCGCTGCCACTCGGCCCAGGTCGGGCCGTCGTAGTCCTGCAGGTACTTCTGGCGCTTGCGGAGGCGGTACTCCACGCAGTGCCCCATCTCGTGGAACAGCGTCTCGACGTGGTAGCCCCCCGACCAGAAGTGCTCGGACTGCGTACGCCTCGACGCCGCGTTGATCTCGTCCCAGTAGAGGGTGATCTTGCCGGAGCCGTCGTCGTTGTTGTGGGCCCAGCCCACCGCCCTCTTGGACCCCTTGAGGCGTGGGGTCGTCTCACGGTCGGTGAAGGTGATCGACGAGACGACGGAGTCGAACTCGCGCTTGATCTTGGGTGGCGTGAGGGCGGCGAGCAGGTCCAGGGCCCGCTCGGGGCTGATCGTCTTCCCGTGGACCTCGTACTCGTGGCCGCGCTCCTCCGCGTCGGGTGTAGGGGTTTGGCCGCTGACCACGATCTTGGGCTGACGTTCCCAGCCCAAAGGAGACAAAGCGTTGTCGAGGGTCAACGCCTCGCCACTGCGTGCGCGAGACTGGAGCGTGCCGTAGTCCTCGCGCCAGTCCTTCATCAGGCCGTAGCGGTAGTCGAGGTTCTTCTCGCCGCGCTTCTTGGCCGCGCGCTTCTCGCGAACGAGGTCCTTGGGGTCCTCGTAGAAGTACCTGTACGTCATCTTCCCCCGGTAGAGGACCCGGACGCGTCGGATGTACTTGTGGCCCGGCTTGGGGCCGCGGGTGAACGCCTTCTCGACCTTGTCGAGGTGGATCCCCAGCTTCACGCGGGCCTCCCCAGCGGGCGACGGTGGATGCCGGAGAGCGCGCCGATCGCTGTCTCCAAGTGCCCGTCTTCCCCCGGATGGCGGGTGACGAGTTCGTCCGCGTAGCCCTCACCGTCGCCGCCGATGGTGGTGTGCGCCATCGTCGCAGTCCGGTGGAGGAGGGTGTGGAACAGCGTGTCGGCCACCCGGGGGTCGTGCTCGACCACGCGGAAGCCCTCGCCCTCCACCTCGATGCTCGCCGCGTAGCGGCTGAACGGAGGGACCGGGTAGTCCCTCCACAGGTGCCAGACCTCAGCCATCGCTTGTCTCCCAGGCACGTTTGCGACGCCGACCCATGAACTGGGCGAGGCGTTTGTCGCTCCACACCTTGCCCTTAGCGCGGATACTCGCAGCCTGCTTGCCCTTGGGCAAGCCCTGGTTCGCGATCGCCTGCGCGTAGGAGTGGAGGATCTCGTCCGTGTAGAGCCATGTCGCGTCAGCGGGTGTCCCCGTGTTCACGTCGCTGGCGTCGGTGGGCTCTACGATCCGCTGTACGCGCTCGTTGTGGGCCTCGATCGCCTCGGTGTCGCGCTGGTGCCGTGCGATCTGGCGGACGCGGTAGGAGTCCAACTCCGTCGCCGTGCCCGCCTGCTCGGCTTCCAGCACCTTGCCCACGTCGGCCTCGCGGCCTGCGCGTCGGGCAAGCTCGTACACCTCGATGCGTTCGGGATTGTCTCCGAACCGGGCGATCAGCCCAGCGGCCTCCTCGATCGGCGCGGGGCCGTCGTGCCAGGAGTCCACCAGCTTGGCGACGGGCGACTGCTGGGCGGAGGCGAGGCGCTTGAACGAGGCGAGGGCCTTGTCGATGACCGGCTTCACCGCCCGGCGCTTGGAGGCGTCGCCCTTGCCTCGGGCGTAGCCCAGCTTGTTCGCCACGGCGAGATCCGACCGGATCTGCTTCCGCAGGTCATCCGGTCGTTTGTCTCCTTCACCGATGTACCACTTGACGCGCAGGACCTTGGCGTCCTTGGGCGACATCTCGTCGAGGACGCGGGTCACGTCGTCCTGTAGCTGGAGCGCGGTGCCCGCGGGAAGAGACAAAGCGGCGTAGCCGGGCAGCGCGTGCCGCGGGTGCTGGTCGAGCCAGTCGGAGCCCTTGACGCGGTCACCCGCCGTGATCGACTTCAGGTGGTCGATCCAATCGACCTTGCCCTTGCGCTCCCGACCGCGGGCCTTGCCGTCCGGGCCCTTGATCCGCCAGGGGCCCATCGGGACCTGCTCGTGAGCCTGATCGACCAGCTTGCCCTTGGTGCCGGTGTAGAAGCCCAGATCCTTGGACGCCGACGCCTGCTGCTTGGTCAGGGACCACTCGCGGGCGATCTCGGCGTTGGTGGGCTCGGACTTGCCGGTCAGGGTCCGCGAGCGAGCCTGGGCAGCGAGGAAGCCGTCGAGTACCGCCGCCTTGCGGTGCGAGAGGTTCGCCCCCTGTCCGGCGAGGGACTCCTTCTCGGCCACCCGCTTGGCGTACATCCGCATCCACGTCCGGGCGTGCGTGGTGAAGTCGAAGCCTCCCGCGTAGGACGGGAGCGCCATCACGAGGCCCAGGCGGGCCCCCTGCTTCACGTCCTCGTAGGCGGGCGACGCCTTGGACACCGCGTGGGACCGGGCCACCTGGGTGGCGACCTGCCGGGTCAGCCACTCAAACTCGGAGACAAACGCGTTCTGCTCGGCAGGCGGGACGTGGACGCCGTAGGAGGGCTTCCGCTGGCCGGGCCGGTGGTACGCGGCGAGCATGTAGCCGCCGTTCTCCAGCTTGTGCCGGATGGACCCTTCCTTGGCCCGCGACTTGGCGTAGACCTTGGCCCTGACAGCCTTCTTCCCCGCCTTGGCCGACCGGAGGTCGGCGCGTACCTCCTTCTTGGGGCGCTCCGTGTGAGCAGACGCCTTCTTGGGGGTCTGCTTCTTGCTCGCGGTGCGCTTCTTCCCCTTCTTGGGGGCGACCTTGGGCTTGGCCTTGCGGCGGGCAGCAGCACGCTCCTTCCGCCGTGCGGCGGCGCGCTCCTTGGGGTCGAACCCCCGGAGCGGCATGATGGACTCCCTGTCCACCAGAACGTGCTTGCCCGTCTCCACGCTGGTGACCCAGGTCCGGCCTGCGACCCCCTTGTCGTGCTCGGGCGTGTACCGGAAGGTGCCCCGCTTCCCGGCGACGGCGACAAACGCGCCACGCTTCAGGCCGCGTGTCCCCCGGCGACCCGGGATCTTCTCCCAGTCCGCGGCGTGGTGGGCCTCGTCCTGATCGGGGTACCAGTATTCGTAGCCGCCGCCGGACTTGCGACGGCGCATGCCCCCCTGCTTCTTGCCGTAGCGGGTGGGCTCCCAGCCAGAGCCCGGAGGCCGATTGCGGCTACGCCGGGCCTTGAGGAGAGCCTCCTCTGCGGTGTGGTAGGCGCTCCAGTCGAACTCCAGGCTGAACTTGGTCGCCGCCGCGCCCTTGTGGGTCACGCGCGTGAAGTAGTCATCGGCCAGCGGCAGGTACTGGAAGCCCTTGCCCTTGTGGTGCTCGCCGCTGTGCTCACCCGTGGTGTAGACAAGCTCGTTTGTCCCCTTCTTGACGTGGATGACGCTGTCCTGATTGAACCGCGCCCCCAGGTCGCGAACCCAGGCGAACTCCGACTTGGAGCCCGTGCGGTGGTGAACCACCAAGCTCAGACCCGCCGTGGGCTTCTCCCGGGGCTCCTCGTGGAACACGATGATGCTGGACTCGATGCCGTCGTAGTGGCCGACGACCTCCGTGTAGTTGAACCCGGCGGATGCGATGGTGCGCTTGAGCTTCTGGTGGCGCTCGGTGAAGACAGCGTCATCCGGAGACAAAGCCGCTTCCTGGGGGGACTCCGGGTTCCGCCCCGCGCTGACGATCGAGTAGGTCCCGTGCTTCAAGAGGCGGTCGAGAGCCTCCCGGGAGAGGGTGATCTCCTTGCCCTTCCGACGCGGCACTCCCAGCCGCTTGGGCTGCGGCTTCCGCGGGTACCAGTAGTCGTAGTTCCCCGGGGCCCCACGGCGGTAGCCTCCGCGCTTGCCCCCGGGGATCGAGGTCCATCCGGCTCCAGGCGGCTTCAGGAGGCCCTTGCTCACCTCCTCGTCGCTGTCGTCGCTGTCGTCGCTGTCGTCGCTGTCGTCGGCTGGAGCCTCGGCGTGCTGCGACAACTGGTGCGCGAACGCCTTGATGATCCCAAGGATGAACTCGTCCTTGGCCGCGTCGAGGGATTTGTCTCCTTCCTTGGAGTCCTTGGCCTTGGCGTCGTCGGAACCTGACACCTCGGCGTCCTTGCCGTCGTCGCCGTCCTCGGACTTGAACAGGGCGGCTGCTGCGCCCATCGCGTGGTCCATGAGCCCGTGGGCGGAGAAGCCGACGTAGCTGGTCACGAGGTGGTGGTGGACCGACGCCGCCGCGATGTGCATCGCGAGCTTCTTGCCCAGCGTGTAGCCACCAGCGCTCGCGCCGGAGGTGAGCAGCGCGTTGACCGTGAACGCCACCGTGATCCCCGCCGACACCACGGCGAACGCGTCCTCGCGGGTCAGGTCCTCCCCCTTGCCCGTCGCCAGCGCCTTGATCGCCTTCGCGGCCTGCGGGAACTCCTTCCACGTATGCGCGGCGGCGTGCTTGACCTGGGCCAAGACCTTCTTGGGTGGGACGAGGACCTCGCGGAGCTTGGCGAGCGCCGCCTGACCACCCTCCGCGACGGCCTCCTTCACGTCCTGCATGTGCCCGCTGGAGCGCCCGTAGTGGTACTCCCAGCCGCCGCTCTTGGACCGGCGGCGGAAGCCCCCGTGCGTGCCGCCGGGGATCGACTGCCAGCCGCCGCCCGGAGGGGCCTGCGTCATGCTCTTGTCGAGCGCCACCGGGAGGCCCAGGTTCCCCCGGTCCTCGATCCAGGCCCGGAACTCCTCGATCGTCCATTCGACGCACCCGCCGATTTGTCTCCCAGCACCCTGGTAGTAGTCCCGGTACGCGTCCTCGGCCTCGGCAGCGCTGTAGGTCCCCAGCACGACCTTGTCCTCGTCGTACTGCTGGACCCCGCCGACCTCGGCACCCTGCATCGTGTGCTGCTGGTCGTCGGGAACGCGCTGCTGGATGATGAACACCTTGGCGCTGTCCCAGCCCGCGCAGAGCAGGAAGTCCACGGGGTCGCCGTCCACGTTCAGCGTGCCGGGGATCTCCCCGTAGCTGGCGCGGGTGGTGCGCTTGCTCCAGGGGTTGCGGGTGCCCGCGGCATGCTCGATGCCCAGGGTGATGCCTTGGAAGTTGATCACGCCCAGGTACGGCGAGAACTCGCTCGTAGGGGCCAGGAGATGTTGGACGGTGAGGGCGTTCACGGGATCACGAGCCTGCCGTTGGAGCCTACCACCGTGGGTGCGGCCTCTCCGGGCCTCCAGCCACGAGGCATGTCGATGTAACGCGGGAGTCGGACGAGAGCGCAGCCACACCAGGGGTGCGTCGAGCCCACCACGGCACGCCAGTCGTTGGCCTTCCGGCCGACGTTGGTGCCGTGCGTCTCCAAGTCGTCGAGGATGAAGATCCGGGGATTGTCTCCGTCGAGGTGGAGACGTAGGCAGTGCTTGCACGCCCCCGGGCGCGGGATCTTGTAGACCTTGAGCGCGTCGGGAGCCCGCTCCTGCCGCTTGGCGGCGCGCTCCTCCTGGGCCTTCCACGACTCCTTCAGGCCCTCGCTCACCGCCGTGTGCCCCTCGGTCTGGGCGATGCGATGGAGGTCCCTGGACCAGTCGTCCGTGAGGTGGCCGATGTCGCTGACCATCCGCTGGACGGTGCCTCGGAACTCGTCGTCGAAGAACTCGTCGTCGAGGTCCTTGTCGATGCCCGCGAGCTTGAGGCGGGACAGTGCGTCGTCGTCCCCGAACCGGGCGGCGACCACGTCGCGCACCGTCCGCCGGAGCTTGCGGTCGAGAGCGCGGTCGGACTCGATCAAGGTGGAGCCCACCTTGGCCCCCACGCGGTTGCCCAGGCCCACGATGTGTTGGGCGGCGGCGCGGGAGACAAACGCCGCAGCGCGCTCCTCCGTCTCCGTCCGGGCCACAGGGTGCTTCGCCACCGCGGCCAGGAACTCGTCTCCGGTGGTCCCGTAGCGCTCCTTGGCCTGCCCAGCCTCCTCGACGTGGCCCAGGAAGGCCCCGAACAGGTAGAGGTCGTGGAGCTTGCCCTGTCGGCTGTCGTTGGGGTCCACGAGCCCCAGATCGACGGCGAGCTTCCACGCGTCAGGGCTGACCGCGTCTTCCCCGGTGATCGCCACAGCGACGGCGGTGTGCCACTTCTCCAAGATCGCGGCAGCTTGCCGCGCCACGTCCGGAGTAATGAGCACGGCCATCGGGGCTCACGGCGTCGCGTAGGCGGACTTGTCTCCCTCGACACCGTCGAGGAGTTCGCGGATCTCGTCGAGCGCTCCCTGGATCGCTCGTTCGTAGAGGTCCATGATCTCCTCCAGCCGGTCGTCGATCACGGCGTACCGCGGTTCCTTCACCACGGGCACCGCGAGCGTCACCACGCCCTTGGCGGAGAGAGCCTTGGCGAGCCACTCGCTGGGCTCGACACCCTCCGCCTTGGCGATGGCGAGGAGCGCGTCGAGCGCGGCGTCGGGGTGGTCTGCGACCGCCCCGCGAGGTGCCTCGACTGCGATCCGCATCAGCCGCTCTGGTAGGCGCTCTCGGTCGTGGCGAGGTTGCCGGAGTAGGCGGTCACGCTCGGACGAACGGTGTTGTCGATGGTCACGGTCACGGCCGTGTCACCCGTGCGCTGGAGCGTCACGTTGGCGAGACGGACCCAGTGCGCGTGGCTCAGGTCGGTGTCGATCTCGGCGTCGGTCGGGGCGACCTCGCTGCCATCGGCGGCGACGGCACCCGCGATGCCCTTGATCGCCGGGGTGTCGTTGTCGGTGCCCGTCTCCAGCACGACCGCGAAGATGCACGAGAAGCCGGAGGTGGCCCCGAAGTCCACGCCGTCACCAGCATCGGAGTCGGCGTCGGTCTGGGCGACCAGTTCGCAGGCAACACCGTCGCAGACACCGACGAGCGCGGACACGTCCACGTCGAAGTTCGGCGCGGCGGACACGCCAGTCGGCTGGGTCGTGCCACCATCGGTGACGAGCCCGCCCTCGGCGTGGTTGTAGTGCCACGCGGCGAGCGCGTTCAGCAGCGAGAGGACCAGACCGGACTGTCCGGCCAGCAGGGAGGGAGCGCCCATGTCGTTTGTCTCCAGGGGAGGGGGACGGTATCTACAGGTCGAGGTTGTAGCGCACGACCTGCGGTGACGCCAACTCTACTCCGGTGCGATCCGACTTGGCAACCTGCGGGAGCTTCTCCGCGGCCTTGTCAGCACCGTCGCCGTCGTCGTCGCCGTCACCGGACTCGTCGTCCGCTTCCATGTCGTTGCCGTCCTCGTCCTCGATGCCGAACGTGGAGCCATCCCGCTCCTCGTCGTCACCACCGAACGGATCACCGCCGGGGCCTCCCTCCTGATCCGCGAACTCCTTGGCCTGCGCCCACTGGAGCCACGTCGGATCGAGGAGACATTCGCCCTTGCCGTCTGCCAGGGGTTCCAGGCCGACGTGCTCGCGAGCCTCGTCCACCGTCAGGAAGACGTGCGTCTGCTTCTGGAGCAGTTCGGCTTCTGCGTCAGGCCCGCGGTCGTCGAGGCCCACGGGGACCGCTTCAAAGTCCGGGTCGATCCGCTGGAGGTAGTACTGGTTCATGCAGTTGAAGAAGAACTGCACGAGCGGGCGGAGCCCCAGGTCCTTGGACGCCTTGAGCTTCTCCTCGGTGGAGGTCCCGCCCATCGCCGCGGCCTGCCCGGTGTTGCCGTAGGAGAAGTTGACTTCTTCCGGGGCGATCTGGAACCGCGCGCAGCAGACCTTGATCAGGAAGTCCATCCACGAGCCGTACTCCATGTCCCGGTTGGACATCTGGAGGTTGATCCACTGGAGTTCTTCGGCGTTGGTGATCGGCGTGCGCCACGCGTTGTGGACGCCGGACACCATCGCGTACCACTGGCGTCGGAAGGCGCGAAGGTGCTTGTCGGGGATTGTCCCCTTGAAGTTCAGGATGCCCTTGGTCGTCGAGCCCTGCGAGAAGAACCGGCGGTTGTACTCGATGCCCCAGAGGAACCCGGTGATCTCGCGCACGAGCGTCTCGATCTCGCTCATGCCGTAGCCCCAAGACCGGATGCCGGAGCGGGGGTTCCGCACACAGAAGGCCAGTTCGTCCTGGGTGAAGTCGGACACCAGCGACCCGTTGATGACCTGCACGGCGAACGGGTCACCGTCCTCGCGGAGCATCGGGTCGAGCAGGCGGATCGTCGAGGGGTCCACCATGACGAAGTACGAGGGTCGGCCCTTCCGGTCGGGTACCACTTCAAAGCACGCTTGGTCGAACACCAACGTGTCGCGGACGAACATCTTGGCGAACGTCGTCAGGCTGATCGCGTCCTGCGGCTTCTCGGGGTCGAAGTACCCCGTGTTCAGGAGGTTGTCCTCCAACTCCTGGGCCCGTTTCTCGGTCGCCGCGGTGGGCGTCGCGTTCTGGTCCCGCAGGCGCACCTTGAAGCCCGGCGAGTGACGACCGTCGGGCCGGGTGGTGAAGGCGCATACCTGGGTGGTGCGGACGCGGATGATGTCCGCGATGACCGGCACACCGTTGCCGATGCCCTCCATCGCGCCGTAGGCGAGGCTGGTCGGCCGCTCCCGCCAGCCCATCATCGCCACGATGTCGAACGGGTCGAAGTGGAGGGCCTTGGGGTCGCGAACCGGGTTGTGCTTCCCGTCGTCCTTGGTGGGGACAATCACGTGGTTACCGTCGTTCCCGTCCGCCTCGGCTTCCTGCGCCGCCTTGGCGAGGCGCTGGTCGAGGTCCCGCATGCGGGAGTCGGTCTGCACCGACTCGACGTAGTCGTCCATCACGCCGCGGGACTGGCGGACGAACGTCGCACCAGCGCTCCGCGCCGACCGGAGAGACTCTCGTAGCTCGTCGCGGAGCCCCACGGATTGTCTCCTACTGCGGCGGCTTCAGGTTGGTGCGAGGATCGCGCAGCGTCCCGTCATGGTAGCGGGGCAGGTCGGCCGGGTCGAGGAAGGGATCGTCACCGCGGTCGAACACGGGCGGCTCGGCCTTCCGCACGAGGCCCTTGCGCCGGAGCGTCTGGGGCGTGTGGGCGATGGGGGCCTCGTGGTAGGTCACAGACCCCATCCGGAAGGTCTGGGGGCGCGTGGAGGCGCTCTTGGCGATCTCCACGGGGGTCCGGGGGTCCGGCTGCGTCACGTCCATCAGGCGGGCAGTCAGGCTCTTGGCGACCAACATCCGCGTGGCGTCGTCGAACGCGTGCAGCGCGGTGCCGTGGTGCTTGGCCCCGAACCGGCGGCGGTAGCTCACCGACGCGGTGTCCGCGAGCGCCTTGAACAGACGCGTGGCCTGCTCGGGGTCGATCTCGTCGGTGAAGCCCAGCGCCTTGACCACCAGCCCGTGCTGGTGCTCCTCAGCGTGGTCGATGTGCAGGAGGAGGTCACGCGCGGCGTGATTGTCTCCCTCGGCCTTGACCAGGGTGGTGGCGGGCGCTTCCGGCTGGAAGCGGGTGTGCCCGCCCTTCAGGATGGCGAGCGGATCGACGGTGTTCATGCTGTCCTCACTGCGGTAGATACCGTTCGCATCGGTCGTCCCCCAGGTCTTGCCGACCTCGGTCAAGCCGTCCGTGCTGGCGCGGTTCCGACGCCAATGGTGCTTGTCCCCGTAGTGGGTCGTACTCGTACCTCCAGCGGCACCGACAGACAACACCCGTCCGGTCTTGGGGTCACCCCAGTAGTCGAAGTTGCTCCGTGAACCCAGGAAGGCCGTGTAGGTCTGGGCGAGGTGGCGGGCTTCCAGCGAGGTGTGAGCCTGCCCCTGCGACCCGGTACCCTCACCAGGGCGCTTGCGGGGCTTCACGGCCTGCCCCTTGGGCTCGTCGTAGGTGTAGACCCACTTGCCGTTGGGCCCACGTCGGCGGCTCTTGTACTTGTGGGGGCCTGCCTTGGTCAACGCGTCGAACTCGGTCACGGTGTCCGACTTTTTGGCCTCACCCTTGAGCTTGGCCTTTGTCTCCTTGCTCGCCTTCTTGTAGGGCAGGTCGAGGGGAGTGTCCTTGGGGACGATCTTGTCCTGCAAGTCCGCGCGGAACACGCCGGGCTGCTTGAACGACCGGTCCAAGAAGTCCTTCATCGGCATGTCCACGCGGATGACGTTCATCTTGGCATCGGGGTTCGCCGCGAGCAGCGACGAGTACCGGTGGTGGCCGTCGAGGATGTGGTTGTCGCTGGAGATGACGATCGGCTTCTTGCCCGGGTTCCACTCACCCTTGAGGTAGCCCTCCGCGAACTTGTAGGTCTTCTTGGCCTTGATCTCCCGCTGGGTGGCCTTGAGCTTGCCCACGGCGATCTGGCCGGGCTTCACGTCGGTACCTTCCTTCTTGAGGTCATCCAGAAGTTGGTCCATGACCGACTGTCCGTTCGGGTCCGCACCCGCCTCGACCGCCGCCTTGCCCTTGGTCCGGTCGTCGGGGTCGTCGGACGCGAGCAGTTCCTTGACCGTCTTGTCCATCACCTGGGGCATGGACGAGCGGGGGACGCCCAGGTTGCCGCTGCACACAGGAGGCTGCATCTGGCATACGTCCGCGGACTTGCCGATCCCGGCGGCGAGCTTCTCCTTGATCTCCTTGGCCCGCGCGAGATCCTTGCGCGTGACCTTGCCGTCCGGCCCGGCGACCACCTGAAGGTTGTAGCCCTTCAACTCGCCGTCGAAAGCGAGCTTGACCTGCTCGGGAGACAAGAACGCCTCCCCGCCGTTTGTCTCCTTCTTCTCCGCCTTGCCGCCGGGGCCCCTGCTGCTGCTCCCGTCCGCGTAGAAGTAGCGGTAGTTCCCGGGCCCGCCCTCACGCCGGATGTACTTGTGGGGCGCGGACTTGGTCAACGCGTTGTCCCACGCGGATGCTGCCTCGGAAAGGTTCGCGCTCACGGTTCAGGCTCCTCGGCTTCGGGCAGGTCCGCGCCATCATAGCTCGTTTCTGCCTTGACCACGTCCCCCTGTAGCTCGTCCCAGACATCCCACAGGCCCTTGGGGACCGGGTACCACTCTACGTCGAGGTTCCCCTCGTCGTCGTAGTCGGGAGACAAACGGGTGAAGTCGTCCATTTGTCTCACTCCACGTCGAGAAGGGCCGGGTCTGCCCCGCAACGGTCGATGGCCCACTCGCGGAACACGTCGGGGTGGACGTAGCTCGTCCGGGCGACCGCCGCCGTGTTGTTGAGCTTGGTGGCGACTGCCTTGCTTGCCTGGAGCATCGCCTTAGCCAACAGGCGCTTGTCCTTCCGTTTGTCTCCGGTCAGGGGCGGAGGCTTGATCACACGGTCGAGGACCTTCATCGCCGTCTCGGTCCCGATGATCGTGCGGCAGTCCTTGAGGTGCAACCCCTCGGGCAACGCCTCGCGGGCCTGCGGAAGGGCACTCCTCGCGAACAAGCGCTGGCCCTTCTTTGTCCCCTTCATGTAGCCCCGGAGAGCGTCGGCCACCGCCTTGTTGGTGAACGCGGCGGTGTTCTCCTTGCCGCCCTTGCCGGTGAAGTCCAGCGACACCCGGTTGCCCTTGACGCTGACGTGTTCCTTCTGGATGGTCGCGATGCCGACGCGGCCCTTGAGGGACTGGTGTGATCCTGGGCGGAGCCCAGTCAGCGCGATCATCATCGCCACCGTGAGCCCCTGGTGCTCCGGAGTGCCGGGCTCGGCCCGCTTCAAGTCGCGGGTCATCTTGCGCTTGATCGCCGGAAAGTCCTTCCGGTACTTCATCACCCGGGCCCACTTCTTGGCGGCGTTGCGCTTGTGGAACTCCGGCGTGTACGCCGACTGCGGGCGACCGCTGCCGTCCCGCCACTTCAACACGGCACGATCGTGGATGCCACGCGGAGACAGGTTGACCTCGATCTCCGACGCCGGGATCGTGGCCTGGGGTAGCTTGCTGACCCCCAGCTTCACCAGCTTGGCGAGTGCGGCTGGAGGAAGCTGCGATCCGGGCGGGCCATCCGCCTTGGCGAAGAACTGCGCCAGCATCTCCGCGGCGCGGACCTCCCCGGTGCGGCTGTCGCTGCCCCGGCTGTAGAGCGCCGACACCTCTCCGATCGCGGCGTCGAGCAGCTTGATCCGCTTGTCCGCACGGTAGCCGTAGCCAGTGGCACGCTTCTCGATGTCCTCGACGACCTCGGACGCCTTCAGGCCGTCGCCGATCTCGGCGGCGACCTCCTTGGCGGCGGCGGAGACAAACGCCTGGACCCGGCCCGCGTTGGGCTTGTTGCCCAGCGCGGCGCGGAGGTACTTAGGCGAGAGGGAGACGTTGAACCCGAACGACGTGATCGCGCCACCGCCGGGCTTGTGGCTCACGGAGGTGCTGTGAATCTGGAGCCCAACGCGTTCGGCGGCGGCGGTCATCCGGGCCTCGTACTCCTCGTCGCTGGCGATCTGCTCGACCTTCTTGGCGCGCTTCTTGGGCGCGGCCTTCTTCCGGGCCTTTGGCTCCTTCCACGCGATGGTGCGGCGGGGATCAGCCCACTTCCCACCGCGGGGGCCGATGAAGGGTCCAGCTTTAGAGATGGAACCCAGTGCTCTGTGGGCAGCGATAACCGACTTTGCTTGCTTCGGAGCGTGCCCGTGAAAGCCCACAGCATCACCCGCAATAATGTGAACAAACGCCTCTGCGAACTGTTCGCTCGGATCACCTGCTGCCGCATACTGGGAACCTGACGGTTGCTCTGCGCCCCAGCCTGCCTCGTGCATCCAGCCCTCGGGTGCAGCTTCTTCTAAAGCGTGTCCGATCTCGTGGAGCAACGTGCCCGC
>Ga0098052_1000087_pt1 | contig 49833 bp, 62 predicted proteins | sample 15_taG_FD_81591 | JGI IMG/M metagenome (GOLD analysis project Ga0098052, IMG submission 81591) | Marine viral communities from the Subarctic Pacific Ocean - 15_ETSP_OMZ_AT15312 metaG | ecosystem: Environmental > Aquatic > Marine > Oceanic | place: Pacific Ocean | collected 2015-01-18
GGATGTCCTGCGTCTGAGCAAGGTTTACCTATTCTTAAAATTTTGTCGTTAATTTGCAATCAATCAATCTCAGAAATTAAATTAGAATATCTTAAATCTTTCGGCAAAACAACAAAGAAGATAAGACCTAAAGAAAAAATAAAAGAATTACCAAAACAGAAAGTTGAACTTTTAGATTCATGGATTCCTATTGATGACAAAATCCAGAAATATATTGACTTTCGACAAGTTTTAGATGCTCCACATGCCCCAAAAAATTGGACATTTTATTACGATAAAAGAAAAAAACGATTAGTTATTCCTTGGTCATTTAAGGGAAAATTAAAATCATATCAATTGAGAGCTATATATAAAAATCAGGATCCAAAATATTTATTCCCGTTTAATGTAGACAAACCTGTGTTTGGTATTGAAAATATTGATGAAAGTTTTCCATATATATTTGGGTTGGAAGGCGCATTTGACTCTGTATGGGTTAAAAACGGTGTAGCAGTAGGTGGTTTAACTCCTACAGAAAATCAATTAAATATTATAAATTCTAAGTTATGTGAATATGTGTATATGTTTGATAACCAATGGACAGACAAAACGTCAATGGAAAAATCCTGTAGACTTGCTAAAAAAGATGTGAATGCAAAAATTTTTATTTGGCCTAGAGATATTCAAGAAAAAGATGTGAATGAATATGTGATCAAACATAAACAAAATCCTTTCAATGAAAAAAACTTCCTAAAAAAACACATTTATAGTGGTGTTAAAGCACTTCTGCTTCTTAAATCCATATAAATATTTCTAACAACAAAAAGGAAATTTAAGTATGGGTAATGAAAATTTAAGCCAAGTATTGTATGAAAAAATGACTGAGTTATGGGTAGATTTTGTAATCAATCATGAAAAAGCTGCTGGTGGAAATAAAGCTGCTGGTGGAAGAGCACGTAAAGCAATCGGTGATATCAAAAAAATGGTAACCGAGTATCGTAAAGAAAGTATTACTGAAGGTAAGAAATAAGGTTAAAAAAATATGAATGCAAGAGAATATAAAGAATTAGATTGCCAAGCATTCGTCGACCAACACGGTACAAAATTTGTAAAGGGCCCCTTCGATGTCGAAGGGGTTGTTTACGATTACAAATTGATTGACAAGAATGGCGAAGATTATTGCACTGCCAAACAAATAGAAGATTGGTACTGTGATGTTGTTAAAAAGGAATTTAACAAATGAAAAAAATAATTTATATAGCAGAAACAAAAGAATTTTTGGTGGATGGTCAAGTAGTTAAAACAGAAACATTGTCAGAATGTGAATTACAAAAACTTATGCAACAAGCGGAAAAACAATCAATGCTTCTTGGTACGAACACTACCGCTTCCAATCCAGTAGACGAACAGCTTTTAGTATAAATAATATAAAGTTTAAAAGGAATTATTCAATGAACAAATTTAAAAATTTATGTGAAGTTATACTGTCGAAAGGTGTTTTAAATGCTTATATGAGAGGTGGAAAATTAAAAGGGACTTGCCCTAAATGCGGTACAATGGTGCCTAAATATCCTGGCAGATATGGTAAATGTCCATATTGTTACACTCGTTTCTTAAATAATCCTGACCCAGTTAAAAATCAGGAAGGTGGAGAAATTGCTGTAGTTCCTGATGATGCGGTTGATGCAACTGATGAAGATCCTGAAGAAACAATGAAAAAACGTACATCAGGTGAATAAATGAATAAGAAGTGCTGCAAAAATTGCTCTCATTTTCAAGAAAGAACATCTTTCTGTCGTTTAACACCTCCTTCCCCTGTAGTTGTATACGAAGAAGAAGATAAAAACACCGTCTCAAAAATTAAAAGTATGTGGGCAGTAATTCATAAACCTGAGTTAGATTACTGTAGTCAATTTGACAATATTAATTTAATTTAGAAACCTGGTTTAAAAATCCTCTTTTGTTTAGTATATTTTGATTATAAATGTATTTTAACAAAAGAGGATTTTTGCATTATGGCTAAAAAAATTAGTTTGATAGGTTTTGTAAAAGCAAAACACAAAAGCGTTAAATTTAATGCTAACAAAGAACAACTACGCCCTGAAGATTTCATCAAATTTTATTATGGTGTATCTGCTGACAAACCCATTATTGGAAAAGTAACGAAAGTTTTATCAAAAGGTGTTGAAGTTTACACAGACTATGGATGGATGAATGTTCTTTGGGAAAGAATTGATAGAGTTTTTAAAGTTAAAACTTCCGGTAAATTAAAAGAAACTAAATTGTTAAGTGTTGACGGTTCTTCACCATTACCACTTATTGATGCTGCAATAGATAGAATTATTGTTCAAGTCAAAAATGAAAATATTCCAATCAAACTCAAAGATAAAAGACTCAATAAAACAACATCTTATAGCAGACATCTAGAGCTAAAAGGTAAATCAGGTGTGATAACTATTGAGGTACAGACAAAAGATGACTCAGAGGCACTTATAAAAGGTCTGAAGCGGAAAGCTGTTATTAAACTAAACAACAAAGGTAAAATATCTTCTTCAATTATCAAAAAGGTTGTTGAAGGTGCAAAAAAATTAATAAAACCTGCAAAAAAAGGCTCACCGTTAAATATAACTAGTCTTTAATAGTATAATAAATCAAAAAGGAGAAAAAAAAAAATGCCGAATGATAATATCGAAACAATTTTAAAAGTAGGCCAGATTATTAAATTAGGTAATCTGTATGGGAAAGTAATAAAAAACACAACAAATACAAATACAAAATCAAAGTTGAAGCGCTTTGGATTTCACTGTAGTAAGGGAATGCTGGTAGTAAGCTATTTTGCCCAGGAGCAAATACCCCCTACTGGTGAAACATATTATAGTAAGTACTCAGGATGGGACTTTCTTGATGACAATCGTAAGTTTTATGACAATAAATCTACTTTTGAGAAGATTACAAAAATATGGGATTGTCATCCCTGTTGTTTTGGTGTTGTGGATTTTGGGTATATCCCATCACTTGAAGAACTTGAATTAGGGGAAACAGATACAAGAGAATATTTTGAATTTGTATGGGAAAAAGAAAACACTGTTAAAGTAACAATCGATGATGAAAAATTTGAAGTTAATGATGAAAAAGCAGAAGAGATTTTAGAAATTTTGTACGCGGACCAGGAAAGTTATGGATTTACTCCTAATGTTTCTGCTGATACATATGATACAACAGGTTGGTGGTAAAAAATGATATTAGTAGATACTTCATATCTTGTTTATTTTCATGGATTTGGTGTTTGGGAGTGGTATAAAAGAGAATTTGGTACCAAGCATATTCCTGATGATGGGTCTTTTGACCCAATGTCAGATCCTGAATTTAAAGCAATGTACAAAAAAAGATTTCTAACAAAAATTTACAACGCTGTGCAAAACGACGTTGTATTTTTTGATAGAGGCGAGTTGGTTTTCTGTCTTGATTGTTCAAAAAAGAAAATCTGGAGAAATGATATTTTTCCTGAATATAAAATCAAAAGAAAAGCAGGCAAGAAAAGAAAATTTTCTTGGAATAATATTTTCAATTACACAATAAACAATATTATACCAGAATATCAAGAAAAATATGGGTGCAGAGTATTCTCAAATCCTGTAGCAGAAGGTGATGATATTATTGCTGTTTTAGCAAACCATGTTTATGATCACAATATTTGTAAAGATACTATCATCATTACATCTGATGGAGATATTACACAACTTTCTGATAAAGCAACTATAATAACTCTCAAAGGTGAAAAGAAAACTTACCAATCAGTAATGGATAAAAAGAAATTCAAAGAACAAATTGAATGGACACCAGAACTTTTTCTTATACACAAATCAATAATGGGTGATTCTTCTGATGAAATTCCTCCAATAATTCCTGGAGTGGGGCCTAAGAGGGCACTAAAGTATATAAATAATATTGAACTGTTGGAAAAGTTATTTGTTGAAAACACAGATGCTAAAACTAAATTTGCTATGAACACTCAGCTCATAGATTTCAAATTTATACCGACAGAAATAAGTGAAGATGTTTTGTCGCAATTTAATGCGACAGTAGAAGATAAATTAACAAATCTTTGAGGTACTTATAAATGTTATTTTTGATCTGTATTGCTATAGGATGTTCTCTAGGATTTTTCAGTTTTAATATAATGTTATTGATTATGTTTTTATTTATCTTATTTCACGAGTAACAAAGGAATATATGGCACATAAATTTTACATCGGATTAGATAATGGGGTAAGTGGAGCGATAGGAATTGTCTCTGACGAACCTGGATTTTTACCAGCGTTATTCCAAACACCCACATTTTCACAACAAAATTATACAAAGAAAAAAGGTAATATCACAAGAATTAATATTCAAGAGTTAGAATCTCTTCTTGAACCATACAAAGAGGATAGCTTTATATTGATTGAGCGTCCTCTTGTTAATCCGGGTAGATTTAAAGCAACTATATCAGCTGTTCGAGCACTTGAAGCAACTCTGATTGTTATTGAGAAATTAGGCATTCCATTTGAATACGCAGACAGTAAAAAATGGCAAACTGCTTTATTAGGCACAGGATTTAAAGGAAAAGAATTAAAAGTCGCTTCCGCAAATATAAGTAATCGTTTATTCCCTCATCTTAAAGATGTTATTACCAAACAGAAAGATGGGGATGCAATTTTAATGGCAGAATATGCTAGGAGACAAAACTTTTGAAGAATATAGTACTGATTAATTATATTGATTTAGTTGGACAAGCATTATTGAATTTTTTAAATGGGAGTGATGTCCCTGAAAATGCTAAAGGAAAGTATTTCATAAATTTAAGTTCAAGTAATAAAAAACAACTTCAGTTCTATATGAACTCAATGTTGAAAAACAATTTATTTTTTGGGAAAAAAACAATTATCATACATACATGTGATGTAGAAAATAATTGGAGAAATTCCTTAGGTGATTCCTGGAAATCTGTCAAATATAAAATAACAGATGACTCTGTATGGCTTGAACCTTCTGCAATGAATTGTTTTTTTGATAAAGAATTTAAGAGGATTGAAAAAGAGTTTAAGAAATGTTCATTCATTTCAACCCACGAAATAGATAGTTTTGATTTAAAATTTTATCTCAAACGTATTCTAGGTGTTGATTGTTTTAATGAAAAAGGGTACAATATAATTGAAGATGGAAATATTGTCTATGAAAGAAATAATTATTTCCCAGATTTTATATTGAATGATATAGAAGCAAAGTTACGTCACAACAACATAATAATATAGGAGATTGAAAAAATGTTTTTCAACAACACACTAATCGAAGTTAGTCACAGAGAAAAAGGATTCATGACAGCAAGTGCTGCAGAAATCGGAAAGGAGATGCACAATTTTCAAGCATTGTCTGTTTATCCGAAGATTGAACAAACCGGAAAGTATAGAGTAATTGTACCAAAGTTCAGTTATGTACCTTTTAGATCAGTTGACGTATTTTACGATTCGCAACAAGTAATTGAATTAAGATATAGAGACAATTACTACGAAAAAGATGTCACACTTTTAGTCGATCCATACAACAAAGTCTACACTACAAATAAAGGATATATTTCAGCAGGTAATTTAGGTGCTACTGATGTTCTTTTAAGCAGTGAAGGTAGAGTCGCCAAAATCATATCAAAGGAAAGATTAAATGTTTATGGAGATTTTTCTAAAATGGAGTTGAAATATGGGAATAATATCATGGCTAACGGGATTGTTGTCATACCGAAATAAGGAAAAAAAAATGGATTTTACAATATTATACGACGATAAAGGACCATCATTTACTTCTGGTTCCAATATACAAGAAATTTTCACAAGATTAGAATCTGCAGGAGAAGATTATGTTGAAGTAGTTCCTGGACATAAAAAAATACCATCGAACGCAGTTAAAAAATTTAATAGTGACCCTATGGCTGTGTTGTTGTCTCAAATACCAGACGACAAACCTGCACAAGCACCTATTACAATTCCACATAAATCAGATAATGGTGCGCCTGCTGCAATAAAAGGTACAAACCCTTTCCCTGATAAAAAATGGGTACCGCCAGTCCAAGAAGAAAAAATTAAGACAAAATATTTTGAAGAAGATGGTATAAGTTTTAAATTGGTGGGAGATGTTCTATATAAGAAGAAATGGGTTGAAAATAAAGACGCAAGACTTATTAATAGAAAATCTGGTAAGAGTTATTCTGGTGATAATTATATTGTCCAAACACAAAATTGGAAAGTTGTTTCAGGGGTTCCTGAAACAACTTAGTAAAAACTGCATAGTTAGTCTATTCTATTCCTATAAATATTAAAAAAAGGATATTAAAATGGGAATAGAAATAGACAATATTGTGCATATAACAGATGACCAGATAGCATCTGGTTATATCCTGCACACAACCCAAACTGAAAAAGACCTTTGGAATAAAAACGCTGTAAGTGGTGATAATTTAAAGATAAATTACAATCCAACTGAAGGTTATACTCCTGCTTCAACTACAGTTTCTGGGCATTTATCTGGCATTAAAGACGCTTTAAACGATTTACAAATTGAACCTAACCCACCTGGGGATAGTTTAAGTATAGCATATTCTCCAACAGAATATGATGAAACAGATTCAACAGTTTCTGGTAACTTAGATGGTATATCAAAAGAATTAGGCGAAATTAAAACAATTCAATCAACTTCTCTAGACGGCCGCTCAGTCATTTATAATCCAGATGGATATACAACTACAGGTCAAACTCTTTCTGCAAATCTAGACGGCATAGGGAATGAATTGAAGGGCAATGCAACAGATATAGCAACACTTGCTGGATTATCTGCAGATATTGTCTGGGAACACGGTGTTGGAGCAGCATCAGGAACAATACAACCGAAAATATCTACAAATAAACTTTTACTACCATATCTACACGGAAATGTTAATTCAATACCAGTAACAAACAGTTCTGGGGAAATAATAGATTCTTGTTCTACACTTATCCCTGGACCTTCAGGAAATGGTAGTGTTATTAATATAAACCATTTTGAAACTAATCCAGCAATAGCAGAATTATTACCTGGTGACATATGGCTTCAAAGTATCGGAACATCTGGATATGTTTGGAGATACTATAATGGAGTGAGTACACAAAATGTGCCTATCGCTGCTGGAGGTGGTGGAGGTGCTGTTAGTTGGGGAGATATACTAGGAACATTAGCAAACCAAACTGATCTACAAAACGAATTCGCGAATATAAAACAAGTACCTAGCGGTGGAACAATAAATCAAGTATTGTCTAAAGCATCAAGTAGTGATTTTGATACTGAATGGAGCGACGTTGCTGCAGCAACTGGATCAAGTTACTGGAGCAGAACATCTGGTGGAATAATTAGTCCTTCAGTTAGTGGAGATAAATTAGATGTACATGAAATAGAAACCTCTAAAATATTTTCCGAAAATGAACAATCTGCATATATTGAATTTGATGATGAAGTTATTAGTATTTATTCTGATTGGAAAAATATGGTTCATATCGATGGAGAAAATGAAGAAGTTGTTTGGAATCCTCATGCGGATTCGGTTGCCCAGGATATTATAATTAAAGCTCCTAGTGGTGCTGGTATGAAAGATACATATAGATTTGATTACAGTGCACTTGCTCATATATACAACGATAAGATATTTGCGAATAGTGGACTTGTACTAAATACACAAACACTTACTGGGGTTACAATAGGTTCATCCAATAACGATAAAATACCAACACAAGGATATGTTGATGATGCAGTTGGTTTATTATCTGGTGCGGAATGGTTTAATGGTGATATGATTGAGCTGGATTTTGTACCAGGTGTTGGATATACTCAAACAAATGAAAAATTATCTGGACACTTAGACGGAATTGATAAAAGTTTAAATTCTCTATCAGCTGCTGTTGATAATATAACAGGTGGAACAGGAGGAGGTGGAGCATATATACCACTTACCGGATCAAGTGATATTATCGGAAGTCTAATTCCTAAAAATACAGGATTAACTTTAGGAACATCTGGTAATCCATGGCAAGAAGGATATTTCACAAGTGGTAGTTTATTTTTAGATATTAACAAATTATCTACACAGAACAACAGACTTTATTTTAATGATGAAACTGTTATAGTTAGTGGTGATATTGCAGATTTAGAAAGTGTTTACTCAAATGTAAACAGTAATAGTGGAAAATGGGACGGAACATATACAACAGTTAGAGCTAATAGTGCTACTTGGGAATTTGGTTCAAAACAATCTTTACATAACGTATTTGTAGATTACAGTGTTACTCCTGGTGGAGGAGGATCAATTGATGATCCTATTGATACTGTAGCAAATGCATTAGTGTGGATAAATTCTCCAACTGGTGGTAATGACCCTACAAATTCACAAGCTTGGAAAATTATAACAGCGGCTGGTATAAGTTATGCTAATATTACATTACCTAACAATATAACTCTTGCAGGTGTTGGTATTACTTCTAAAATTGGTGGTACAATAACGACTGGAAATGATTGCTGTTTAGAATATATTAATTTTACAAAAAATCATCCAGGAACTGGTGGATGTGTTAATGTCCAAGGTGCAAGATGTATTATTAGAGAATGTTTTTTCTCTGGTAATTATAACGGCAATTTGCATTATTGTATCTATACTAACAATATTTGTACTGTTTCTGATACTGCATTCAGACTTAATATTGAAAGTGCAGCTGCTGATGTTTATTGTATAGCACAGGATGGAACACAAACTTCAAGAATGAGGGATATAGGAATACTTGAAAATGATACATATCCAAATAAAATTAAAATAGCTAGGGTAATCTACAATGGTCATATATCAATCAGCGGAATTGGTTCTACAATAGCCGATAAGTGGTGTAATCTGATTAATGAAGGTACTAATGGTGGGTCAATAACTTTTCAAGATATTGTTAAAATTCCTACAGGTGGAACAGTAGGACAAGTAGTAACTAAAGCTTCAAGTGGAGAATATGATGTTGGATGGAGTGATCCTGGTGCTCAAACATTTATAGATTGTGCAGATACTCCTTCTGGATATGTTGGGAAAGGGAATGAACTTGTCAAAGTTAATGCAGCAGAAGACGCAATAGAATTCTCAGGAGTTACAATAGAAGATGCTCCTGCTGGTGGTTCGATGTTAGGTTTAGATATATACACAACAGAACCTACAGCTCCTACAGGAGAAGATAGTTTATATGCATATCACAAATCAGCAACTGTTGTAGAATTAATCATAACCAACGGTTCTGATATTTATACTGTGGAGTTAACAAAAAGATAAATGAAACTTAAACTTAATACATATAAATTTAATATACATAACGGCACAATTATCCATAAAAAAATAGGCAATTGGACAGCAAACAGCTCAACATTATCAGCTCTTGAAGCTGGTATGGTTGCGTATTGGAAAGCAGAAGATTTGACAGATTCTAAGGGTAGTCACACGCTTACTAATAATAACTCTGTAACTTTCACAAGCGGAAAACATAATAATGCGTTTACGTTGAATGGCAGTAGTCAATATCTTAAAGCAGATGCTAGTAGCGATTGGGATATGGGAACAGGAGATTGGACTGTTGGTATTTGGGTAAAATGGGGTTCAGTCGTTAATGATACAGGGCTAATTGGGATGAGTGCTACTGATAGTCAATTTAATTTATCATATCATGCTGGATATTTACGCAATGGAACTATGTCTCTGTCTTGGTTATACACACCTACAGTTGGCTCTTATGTTAATATAGTATGGAGTCGTATAGGTAATACAGCATCATGCTATGTTAACGGAACAAAACTAGCAAGTGATAGAGATGTCACAGGAATTAGTTTTGGGAGAAGCGATACGTTTTTACAATTGGGTTACACATACCAATTTGGTAATTTATTCAACGGACAAATAGACGAAGTCCTAATAAACAAAGGACACGGAGCAACGCAGGCGGAAGTAACTGCATTATACAACGGTGGAACAGGAGCATTTTATACACCATGATACACTTAGCAAAAAAATATAATCTCAACATTAAAGATATAGAATTTAAACGAGTTTCAATGTGGTTCGGTATGGCGTCTTGGACTTTATTAACACCTAATACAGTATACCTTAATAAGGGGTATGATGATTGGGATATGATTGATGAAGTTGCGCATGAGTTGATACATAGAGAGCAATGTAAACGAGATGGGATATTTGTTTATTTGGTTTTGAAAACATTAGGTAGATTATTTTTTGACAGCAGTTATGAAGCCGAGGCATACGCAGAACAAGAAAGAATTGACACATTAAAAAGGATAATATAATATGAGTACAGGACACACAAAAGAACACGGACTAGGGGAGACAGACAATCACACAGCTGCAACTATGTCACAAATAAGTAATTTAATATCAGATGGTGAAATAACATTAACAGGAACAACAGTGGTTGATTGCTCAACAGCAGTTCAAACACATACAATGCCTGCTATAAGTACTACTAACAATGGTTACACTTATAGAATAGGTAAAACAGGTATAAATTGGCTACGTATTGATACTACTGGTAGTGATACTGTCGATTCTATAGCAGAAATTTATTTCTTTATGGATAACGAATATGCTACTTTTAGAGCAAATAACACCTCAAAGAATTGGGAAATAGTTGAAAAAGTAGAACCTAAACTATATGCTGAAAAACAAGTTACTTTAACCAACACAATGAGTAATGCTGATATACTTGCAACTATACGTTCACAACCGAGAAATCTAAGTGGTAATAATCTTATCTTTAATTTCGCTGATGGTACATACACATTAACAGAAGAGTTAGACTTTTCGGGTTTTCGAGGAGGTGTCTTATGGATAAGAGGTAATACATCTGAAGATCATCTTACTTTGCATTCAGATCAAGCAGTTATACTAGACAGTTCAGCAACAGATATTAATACCATTTTAATGTATAATATAACATCTACAATTTATGTACGTAACTTACATATAAAAACAAAAACGGATGTAGACCACAGAAGTTGTATTTACGTAAGGAATGTTAGTTATCTTCATGCTATAGCTGGGTGCAGGTTTGAGTGTAACAGTAAGGCAAATGGTTATTGTCTTTATTTTTCATTATCTAATGCAATGGTAAGAGCTTGTTATACTGATTCCAGTGAATACGGAATTTCTGCTTATATCAATTCTAATGTATCTTCATTAGGGAATGACACACTCACGGTTAATTCAGAATATGGGCTTACAGCAAGTGCAAACGCAACGATAGGTAAGAGTGGTTCACAACCGAGTGGGGATACAGCAGACGAAAACACTAGCTTCGGTGGAGTAATAAGAAATTAATATTAAAGGAATAAAATATGAAAGTAATATACAAAAAAGCAGATGGTGAGATAGTAGATTTTATTGAAGGTGAAGTAAAAGGATTAAATCCTTTATTCGCTACAATGGAATATACAGGAGATGAATCAGAAACTAACATTAGTGAGGTTGATGATTCGTTGGCATTATCTAATATGACAAAATTATCTAAGTTAGCAGTATTAGAAGCGATGGATGTACTTACAGCAGAGCGTACTAAATTTGATACGTTGATGACTGATGCTACGTTTAAAGAACGTTGGCAGGCTACTACAGAGCTTGATATGACTCACCCATTAACAATTGCAGCATTAGCACAAGTTGGGTTCGATGTAAATGCAATTAAAAGAGAAATAATAAAAAATTCTTAATAAGGAAATTTTATGAAAATATTGATTAATAATGGAAGAGTAATGATCAAGGGTAGCACGATTCTTGGTAAAAACGATGAACCAGCTCCACCACCAATAATACCAACGTATGCACTCAGAGATGTAGGTCCCGCTGGTGGATTAATTTGTTATATCAATCCAAATTATATAGCAGATGGGTGGAAATATTTAGAAGCATCTCAAGTTTCAGGTGGGCAATATGAATGGAGTGATGTTGAAACTTTATTAGGTACTACTTCTAGTGATGTAGGTGAAGGTCTAGATAATACTTCTAAGATTTTAGGACAATCTGGTTATGATTCTGCTAATAGTGGAGCTTCAATTTGTAATGAGTGGGTCGAAAGAACATTTGATGATTGGTTCTTACCTTCGTTAGATGAACTTGAAATAATGTACGATGAATTGCATGCACATGGTGTAGGAAACTTTCCTACAACAACTAGTTATTGGAGTTCTACAGAATCAGACGCAGGAAATAGTTTTAGATTTAGTTTTGGATCTAATTATTCAAATGCAAGAGGTAAGGATACACATTATTTTGCTAGACCTCTTCGTAGATTTACATATATTGACACATACAGAATAACATATAACGGAAATGAAAATACAGCAGGTTCTGTTCCTTCAGATACAACATATTATAATCGAGGGAGTGATGTAACTATAGCTGCAGGGACTGGTCTAATAAACAATACAGATGCCTTCATAGGATGGAATACTCGTTCTGATGGATTTGGAACTGATTATTCTGCTAGTAGTACTTTAGTTATAGGAGAAAACACTACTCTGTATGCAAAATATGCATCTGCGACGATTGCGTTCCTACCTGATACTCAATCATATGTTCATTATAGTGAAGAAGTAATGACAGACCAAATAAATTATTTAGTATCTAATAAATCTAGTTTAAACTTAGCATTTGTAGGTCATGAAGGTGATGTTGTTCAAGATAGTTCTGATTCATCTGAATGGGTATTCGCAAGAACTGAAATGACTAAATTAGGTACAGCATCTATACCATATTCAGTATTACCAGGAAATCATGATTATCTTGCTGCTGGTGTAAGAACTAACACAACATTTAATTCTTATTTCCCATTATCTGTATTTCAAGGAATGGCTACTTATGAAGGTGCTTATAATACAGACAGTGATAATACATATCATATAGTTAGTATCAATGAAAATGATTTACTTGTTATATCATTAGAATTTGGAGCAAGAGGTGCTGTATTAACTTGGGCTAATGGAATACTTGCTGCTAATAGCACAATTCCAGCCATTATTATTACACATGCGTATATTGGTATTAATGGAGAACCTCTAGAAAGTGATGATAACCATGCTCCTAGTAATGGATATGGTTTAGGAACAGTTCCTGCTGATGTGAATGATGGTAGTGATATTTGGACAACCCTTGTGTATCCTAATAATAATGTTAAATTAGTTATGAGTGGACATGATGGCTCACCATCAGTTGGAGCTAAATTAAAAACATCAACACATGCTGATGGAAGTACTGTTTATCAATTGTTAAGTAACTATCAATATTATGGTGATTACCCTGGATATTTAACTTTATTTAGATTTAATTCTAGTAAAGTATATTTTAGAACCTATTCACCTACATTGGAAGAATTTAAGGAAGATGATCAAAGTCAAGGTGAATGGAGCTGGACTTGGTAATAAATAACATAAACAAAGGCAACAACCAATGAACAAAAATAGATTAATACTGTGTAATACTGAAGATGTAAGATTTAACATTTGCGATAATACAAGATTTATGGTAAAGAAAATAGGTCAATATGATTACACAAATATAAGTGGGTTGGTTGGTTGGTTTGACGGCAATGATTCATCGTACATGGAATTTGATGAAGATGAAAGACTTGCGGTTTGGAAAGACAAAAGTAATTCAAGAAATGATTTAATACAACCTGTAGCATCAAGAAGACCTTACTATAAAGGAACAATAAATGATTTAAACAATTGTTATGTTGGAGAACCTGATGATGAAATAGGTGTTAGAACTGAGGCACCAGATATCTGGATGTACAATAAAGGAAAAGGATTTGATTTCACTGATAGACAAATCAATTTCTTTGTGGTTGTTACTGTTTCAGAATTTGAAGATGTCTGGAAAACAATACTTTCACTTCAATGGTATAATCAAGGTCTTAGTGTTATGTTAGAAGGTACTGAATGGCACACATATCAGAAAAGTTCAAAGGATTATATTTGGGGAGAATCTCCTTTAATTGATAATGGATCTGAAGATAGAAAAGTTCTACTTACATACAGTTCTGAAAATATAGCAACCGGCACTGCTACTCTGGAAATTAATTTTCTTGAAGATCAAATCACAATTGCTGGAACACCTATACAAAATGTATATGGAAGATTGTATCTCAACTCAACAGAAATTGCTTCTTGGTGTGGTGGTTTTATTTATCATGAATTAGTATTTTTCAATAGAATTTTAGAACACCACGAAAAAATATTAGTTCAAGGAACTCTTGCGTGGAAATGGCATTTGGAATATAAATTACCAGATGGGCATCCATATAAATATGTGTACAATATAACACCTCCTGTCCCACCGCCTACAGTTCCTGGATTTAGTTCAACATGGAAAACTAACAATACTGGATCATCTAATGACAACCAAATTATGTTACCGTTGACAAATACAGGAACATATAACTTTGTAGTTGAATGGGGAGACGGTTCTTCAGATACAATAACTTCATATACACAACCAGAAGTAATTCATACTTATTCAACACCAGGTACTTACAACGTAACAATGAATGGTGTAATTACTGGATTTAGATTTAATAACGGTGGAGATGCTGAAAAAATTATAGATATATCTGAATTTTTAGCATTAACAATTATAGACAATGCTGCATTTTATGGATGTGCTAATTTAAACATATCTGCTACTGATGCTCCTACTATTGCCGGTGGAGATTTAAGTTATATGTTTAGAGGTTGTTCATTACTTACAAATATTAATCCAGACGAATGGGACACAAGCAGTGTTACTAATATGAGTTATATGTTTAACAGTTGTTCAAAATTTAATCAACAAGTTAGTTCACTAAACACAAGTAATGTAATTGATATGAGTAATATGTTCTACAGTTGTTTATTATTTAACCAATCATTGTCATTTGATACAGCAAAAGTTGAAAATATGGCAGCAATGTTTAGAAACTGTTATGTTTTCAATCAACCATTATCATTTGATACAAGTAGTGTTGAGGATATGGGAGGAATGTTTCATACTTGTTGGGAATTTAACCAACCATTGTCATTTGACACAAGCAGTGTTGAGGATATGGAGAGTATGTTTTATAATTGTAATGAATTTAATCAAGCTCTTACTTTCAATACTGTTAATGTGATTGATATGAGTAATATGTTCTATAGTTGTACTTCATTTAACCAACCGATAAATTTCAATACGATAAATGTTACTAATATGGAAAATATGTTTACTGCGTGTTTTACATTTAGACAAGATTTGGGAGGTCTTAATATCACCTCTTTAACTAATGCAGCAGAGATGCTTAGACCTTGTAACATTGATAGAGAAAATTATGATAAATTATTAATCGGATGGGCAGCCCAAACAGAACAACCGAATGTTACTCTTAATGTAAATAATTTGACTAATTATAGTGCTGGAGCACCAGCAACAGCAAGAGCATCGTTAGTTGCAAACGGATGGACAATAACAGATGATGGACCATGGGGAACGTACGGATCGTACTAATATACAAATAATATAGGACAATAATATGACTACTAAATTTAATAAATTATGTGAAGAACTCATAAAAGGTGGCAAAGCTGACGATATGACCTCACAAGACATTGCTGATAAGCATAATGTAGGTGTAGAAGATATCGAAAAGCAGATAAATATCGGGGTTAAAATTGAGTTTGAACATACTACTGATACAAATGTTGCTAGAGAAATAGCAATGGACCATTTGATGGAATTTCCTGATTACTACGATAGACTTATATCAATGGAGAAAGACGCAGAGAAATAAACAAGCTGATTATAAAACTAATTCCATAGTTTCAATTTCTACATATTTTTCAGCATTTTCTAGAAGTTCTAAATCTTCAGTAGAACTACCAAATAACTTCAATGCGTAATAAATTCGTTGTCTAGGACTCCATTTCATTCCTAACAATTCCAATGCATCATCAAGTATTATATTTGTTTCTTCCCAAGTAAAATGATTTGTTCTGACAAGAGCGTCATGTAGTAAGAATGCTCTAAAGAATTTTCCGGTAGGTGTTGCGTTAATAACTGGAACTATCATATTTTTAAAACTACCACCATCGGTTACAAAACCTTTTTTAATTACAATTTTAACACAAATATTTTTGGGAATATGTAATGCTTTCTTAGTTTTCTTACTTATATAATATGATAGTTCTTCTTGATTTAGTTTCCAATTAGGTTTACCATTGAAATTCTTTTCCCATTCGACAGGACCACCTAATTGTATTATTTCTAAATCACCATGATAAAATGTACTATTTTCTTTGATATAGTTCATAATCTTGTTTATGTAAGATGATTTTTTGAAGTTGTTCAACACGAGTATCAACTGTATTGTTATTCATTGAATAATATAATGTAATACAAGTGGTCGCTAAACTTATAAAAACAGATATTGCTAAACCTATAAACCATTTTCTGTTTTTTGAATAATCGTCATGATCATTTATATGATTATCATATTGAGTTTCTAAAATTTCATGTTTGGTCAGTAAACCCGGGGAACCGTTACCGTCAATCAATTTTTTTCGTATAAGACTTAAGTCTTTTTGTATTTGTGGAATACATGCAAGTATTTTTGTGTGTTCAACCACAATATCTTTATTACATTCATTTTTAGCCATGTTATTAACCTTTTTAGTTATTTATAATTTTTAATTATGCTAGTATCATATTATTTATTTGTTGTGCCAATTTCATCTATTTTATTATCTTCCATATAAAACCTTTTATATTTTTTTTTAATTGGTATTTATTCTCTTGTTTCTATTAAATATTCTCATTTCAAAATTCCTTTATCTTAAAAATCTAGCAATCGTTGTCGTGAAATGACTTACTATAATATCTTCATTCGTTTTATCTACTTGTAATACAATTTGTATAGTATCGTTTGTTTCAAGTTCTAATACATTTGTACCACTTATACCAAATGCTTCTCCTGCAGTTTTACAATATATTCCCATTTTTTGTGTTGCTAATATTTCACATTCTGTCCATGTACCTGTAGCATCATTAGCAACATATGCTGCATTAATATCAAAAGTGTCTGTTGTGACTCCACTAACAGTGAATAATCCATTATAATTAGTTGTACCTACAATTTCAACACAATCATCGTTTGATAAACCATGACCAGTACTTGTTATCGTTGTGTTAGTTCCACTAGACATTGCGGTTATAGAGACAGGTGTACTATTAGTCGAACATTTAGAAATACAAATGTGAGGAGTAGTACCATTAGAATCACTTTTAACTAGTGCATGATAATCTATCTCAAATTTTTCTGTTAAAGTTCCATCGTATCGTATCCTATCAGTCACAAAACTGAAATTAGTAAGATCGTTAGTAAAACTTCCAGCAATAGGGTACCAATTATTATTAATTTTACATGTTGTAGTTGTTGCAGTATTTAGATAAGCATATACACCAGCTAAATTTTGGAACCTGTTAAATTCACTCAGTGTCAAGTGTTGATAATCTCCAGTATTTAATCCTGCTAAACCATTATGTGACACACTTGAAGATGACGAACCACTAGATTGATATTTCCTTAAATCTACATAAACTTCTGTATTACCGTCATCCTCAAGAGTTCCATTTCTTTTGTAGATATACGCGAATTGAAATTGACACTCGGAAGATGATAAGCCTTCAAGATATAATGTATCAACATTCTTAAATAAAGCATTTCTAGCAGTGTTTCTATTAGGGTAAGCATGCTGCCCTACAACTTTAACTCGTCCTGGTTCACCATCTAAATTTGTTTCTAATATATAACCTATAACAAAGTCTGTAGAAGATGCACAATCTGTCAATTTCCAAATAGAACCATTCCACTCATTCCACACGGCGTTTGATCCGTTCATTAGTGCAATAGCGTTATCTGCTGTGTTACTATGCAATTTCCAGCCACCAGTTGTCCCATCACGATACATGAATTTTAATGCTGTGCTTGTTGGTGTAGCTTTGATAATATCTTCATCATGATATACTCCAGTACTAATATTAGTAAATGTAGTAGAACCATCAGCTAATCCTGTTATATCACCACCGTGTGAATTTCTAAACTTTAAAGTCATGTGAGTTAAAAGGTGATCTGCAGAGTCCATAATGATACCATGAAACTCATCTTTAGCTAGCCATACAGTTCCTTCTTCTTTGTTATAGTATACTAATCCACAAATTGCAGATACAAGGAAAATATCCTCAGTCATTGCGGAATTTTCAATAAATTGTAGTACCCCAGAAGTATCATAGTAAAAATAGTATGTGCCTGTAGTGTTTGTAAATGTTATTGATTGAGTGGTTGTTTTTGAGTATTTTATACCACCAGCCCAGAAATAAAATTCCAATTCTCCACCTTTAACTGAATGTGAGAACGTTTGAGTACTCGCAACTGCTGATACTTCCCCTTTAGTATTTGGGTTTAATCTATTAAATCCTCTAGTATTAATATTTTTACTAGTAAATGACCCACCTAGTTGAACATTATCCCCACTAGTAGAAGGAGTTAAAGTATCACCTGCCTTTTCCCATAAAGATAAAGTTCTAGCATCATCGAGTTCAACTCCTGTACTTATATCTATTAAACCTCTTAATTTACCCATTATTTAATGTCCTTTTTAAATTAATATCATATTATTTGTTGCTAGTTGTGTTGATAATTTCCCATCAAGTATAACTGATTCTGTTCCTGTTTGAATATGAGTTAATTCAACATTACCAGTAGGCATAAACACTCCTGCTGTACAACTAGAATCTATATCCAGCATCCCACCATCGAAGTGGGTTAATGCGCTTGATGTCACACTAGTACTATTAATAAACTTCAATAATCCTCCGAAGTTATAAGTATGTAAATGGCTTCCTGCTGCAGCGAAATCAAATACAATATCAGTATCAAGTTGAGATTTACAGTTATATAACATTAATTCATTTGTACCGTTTAGTGTTATATTCGTGGTAGACATAAACTTACAGTCATTCATTACACCATATAGATTGGTTATATTCACAATACGACAATTAAAGTATAGACCTAATCCATTGTTTGCGCCATAAACTTTTAATTCTGTGAATCTAGTGGCCATACACAACTGTCCGTTTAAATCGACCTTTCCATTTCTCCAAGATTTAAACTCATAACCACTGACATTTCTATCAAGTGTTAATGTTCCAGCTAGATGGATTAAACTTCTATTATTTGCAACACAAATGGCTAGAGCATCCTCTAGATTATTAACAGGTCTATGGCGTCCACCATTAAGGTTACCTGTACCACTATAAGATGAGGATACATCTAAGTATATTCCATTATCAAATACTTGTGACTGTACCAAGCTACCAAAGCTATTATCAGAGTATGTGAGTGTCGCCAATACATCCCACACCGCATTTGGACTCCAGTTTGCCATTTCTAGCATCAGCATAGATGGCATTGCATTATCCCAACAACTGAAGTCTGTCATCATGTTTGTTCCTGCGTTGATATCAGACATATACACACTACTTAACCCATCCTCTGAATATATTTGCATTCTCACACCCGCTCTGGAGTTATATGTTTTTGTAGTCGTAGCTTTTAAAGCACCTGAAGTCCATGAAGGGATAGGTCCAAAAACTTCAATATTATCTATTGGGTCTACATCGCCAAACAGTTTCAGTTCTCCTTTCATAAACGAATCTGCATGTGCTGATGTGTGTAACCATTGACCATAAAGGTAGACATCTCCACCAGCTTTTTCAGGGACTTGGAAATCCCAGTATAAAGACATTCCAGCATTAGGTGTGAACTTAACACAATTCTTATTTGTTGGACTTTCTGTATTGTCAGATAAATCTGCACCAATGGAGTTTTTCCCTGTCTTTTCAATAGTTCCACTAGGTAGATAATTTATTACATTCTCAGCACCATTTGTATATTGGAATCCTATACGTGTATCTAGTGCAGAAGTTTCTAAAGACACATCATAAAATATAGCATCTTTATCTGCGATAATAGCAGGTAGGATATTACAATTAATGTAAGAAAACTCGGCTAAATATGTTGTAGATATACGAATCAAATTTTCAGTATCGCCTATGCCTGATAATATCATATCCATACCTGTTATAACGTTATCAAGCGAATCCCCTTGCACGTACCATAAACGTCCGTCAACAGCAGATATTTGACCACCATTGAACCTGTTTCCATGAGCATTTTGAAGAGCAATACCATAATAACTACTATGTGGTTGGTCACTACAACGTAAGTTATTGAATATACATTTATTGGTTGTTATGACCCTCATGAAATATGCATTGGAGAAAACTATTCTCATATTATTGAAAGTACAAGCTGTTGTACCATTTAATGACATACCATAAGACCCCGTTTGGTCACTACTATTGAGATTATATCCTACAATATTATCAAATGTACATCCCGTACAATTGAAATATACTGCTTCTTCCCAGGATTTATTAATAAAAAGACCGTTAGTATATATTGAGTCTTTGCTTGATAAAAAATATACCGCTGAGTCACTTCTACCATCCATATGATTATCTATTATTTCAACACCCTGTAAAGCACTATTACCGCTGTTATTATCATTGTAAAAATAACAGTGAAAATAATTAGTAGCGCCTTGGAACTTAATGTTTTTAGAGCAATTAATCGCAAGACAAGTCTCGCCATTAATATCAGAATAATCTGTACCACTTAACCCACTCTCAATACCACCTACTGTATCCGATAATGTAAATGAAGTTGAACTATTAATCGTTCTGATATACTTTAGTGCTGATTCGTTATTATTGTGGGACTCAATTACTATTGGATCATTAACATCCCAATTATCTGACGCATCTGTAATAACCAATGGACTTGCTGTAGTGCCTACACCACTGATAATAATAGATTCTTGTATATCATCGTTATCATGGGCATTTAAACCCCACAATCTAACTGTCTGTCTACGAAGAGCATATAATCCTCCATATTCATCTGTAGTATTTGTAAAATTAAATGTAACAGTATTTCCGTCAGCAAGTGGATTCGCTTCACTCCCCACCCATATTCTACCCTCGTTAACATTATAAAGGAATCCTGACATTGTAACTGTTCTTGATGCTGTACTTGGGAAATCTAATGTTCCGCTATTCTGTAAAGAATGCAATAGCCCTTGGTCTTGTGACCTAGGACTGTTTACTGTAGCAATACCTGCTAATGTAATATCAGCATCAATAGTTAAGTGATGGAAATTATATAACTGGTCAGAGCTTGTAATTGCAACATCTCTATCGTCAACAACTATCTGAGCGATTCCTCCACTAGTGTCTTGACCTACGCTGTGAGTGGCGTTGATTCTTTTGACAGAAAATCTATAATAATCTGCTGTAGTTGTAGTATAATCGTAATTTATACCTTCCATATACAGCCAGAAATGTTCATCCGACGAAGATACTAACTGTTCGTGTGTCCACGTTGCTTCTGTTCCTACGTCATTCCAAGTAGCACCATCATATTCTTGTAACATTACAGCCAGTCCACTGTTTCGTGTAGTGGCTGTTGCTGTTAAATACAGAGCTACCCCAAGACACCTATTAGATGTACTGGGTGCTGTGAATGTAGGTGTGTAGAATGAACCATAATTAGAGTTACTAATAGATGTATAATTACTTACATGTAATGATGGTGTACCAGTTGATATTCCACCGCAAATATCAGCATCACTATAGTTACCGTCTTTTTTTGTGATTACAATAGCCATTAGCTTGCTCCTTCTATTTTGTCATCAAGTGATATTGAGTATTCTTCTAATCCCAGTATTACCTCATCGAGATACTCATTATTAAGCATACTTAATTTGTTGAATATTTCTAAGTATACTGCTTTCAATCTCATTGTTTCTTCTAATGTTAAATCAGCCATTTTGTTTTTCCTTATGAATATACTATACCAGTGATATTTCCGCTAGTATATGTATATGTCTTCGTTAAATCTATTCCGTCAGGGGTAGCACCACTAAGTACAATACTTGTCAAATTACCGCTTGTATAATTCAAAGTCTTTGTAATACCGTCAGCATATACAACACTTGTAAGAACACCACTTGTGTAATTATATGTAGCATTTGACGATACAATATTGCTATTTACTGTTTCAAAACTCGATAAAGTTAATGAATTAGCATCATCGAGTTCAACTCCTGTACTTATATCTATTAAACCTCTTAATTTGCCCATAATTTAAAACTCCTTTTAAAACCAACCATTAGCTTCCATCTCAGCTCTAGTTCTTTTATTTTGTTCACTATCTTGTAGTTTCTGTAATAGCATATTTTTAATATCTCCATCAGGTATTGAATTAAAAACCAATACTTGATAAGGTGTAGCCCAATAACCACTAACTGGATGTTGTATTGGCTTCAATTTTATTTTGTCTGATATTGACATTATTAAATCACATACTTGCTGTGCTTCCTCTTCAGTATCATAATTAATATGCCATAATATTTCATAAGGTTCACCAACTATTTCATCTTCGTTTCCAATAGTATATTCACTGTAAAATAGATCACAAACTTCTTCCCAACTATCACCAATCAACATAAAAGTCTGTCCACTTGATGTAACTGTCTTTTCGATATTATGAATATTTACTACTAAATCTCTACCATTAGAAATTATTAAATATTTGTCTTCTTTCTTGACTTCTTGCATTTTTATTATGTTTCCTTATTAGTATTATTTATAATTTTTATTTATTTCATGTTATCATATTCTATTTTGAATACTTTAAAATCTCTTTTAGGTCCATTAAATAAATGATAATATCTTTGAATATTACTCAGATAAAACCACTTACCATCTAGTTTAACACGTGCTTGTGTATGATAACGAACACCAAAAGATTCATCGATACGACTATCCCTTTTTAATAACACAATTTGAACTTGTGCACCAGGATATTCGTCCTCGAGTGCTGCTTTTTGGGCAAGTACTTCGTGATATGATTGCGATACAACTCCATTCATACATCCGAACATTGTCATCATTAAAAGTATTGATAAAATAATTTTTTTCATTTCTTTTTCCTAGGCATATATTTCATACCATTTGTTTTAATCCAGTTATAATCATAGTCACTAATTAACTTTCTATTCTTTAACTCTTCAAGGTATACCCATTCCTTAGTGGGGTAGTCAATATTAATAAACTGCATCCAAGCAATTACACCCCATTTACCCTTATGTTTCCATAAATATTTACGATTATCTTTGATATATTCCTCGTAAGTAATACTAGGAGTTGGTTGATATTTCAAGCAGTGAGGATATACCTTGCTCATATCTTTTGACGATTTACATCCTGTTAAAATCATTAACGACATTATAATTATTATTTTTTTCATATTTTTCCTTTAATTTTAAACTAATCCACCATCCGTAATTATCCAACCATCAGCAACTAATGAGGCTCTTGCAGCAGCTGCAGCAGAACTATATTTTGTTGTTCCTACACCCAAAGGAACATCATCAAGATGAGTTTGATTATTCCAAGCAATTAGAAGTTTATCATAATTTTCAGTACTAAAAGAAGTGGATGTTAGCATATCCACAGCATTTGTTAGAGAATTAATATTCCACATAGAAATATCTTGATTAAAAGCATATGCTCTATTAAATAAATATCGCATGTCATCAACTTTACTAGTATCCCAATTATCTAATGGTTGATTAAAAACATAGCAATTCCTAAACATATCATTCATTGATGTGACTTTACTAGTATCCCAATTATCTAATGGTTGATTAAAAACATTGCAACTTCTGAATATACCATACATACTGCTCAACTTACTAGTATTAAAATGATTTACTGGCTGGTTAAATTTAGGACATATCCAAAACATTCGTGACATATTAGTAACATTTTCAGTATTAAAATTATCAACAGGTTGATTAAAATTATTACAATTACTAAATAATTGAGATGTACTTGTTGTATTAGAAGTATCCCAATGTGATACAGAACTATTAAATTTATCGCATCCTGAAAAAAGTTGAGATAATGATATTGAATTTGATACATTTGATATAAAAACTTCCTCTAAATTAATACAATCTCTAAATGCTGCTGCTAATGCTATGTTTGCACCGCTTATATTTTTATTATACATCTCAACCTTAGTTAAATTATTACATCCGTCAAATGTCGCTATCTCTTTTATCTGAAAATCACCGTATGATTTAACCGTTATTATTTTATCTTTATCACCACTATTATCAAATCGCCAAGATCCACAATCTCCACTACATCTAACTGTATAAGTTCCTGGTTGTGGGTATGTATGTGTTACTGCTGATTGATTATAAGCTGTAATAGTATCTGAAGTCCCATCACCCCACTCAACTAACATATTCACAGTGCCACTTATTAATGGCAAAGTAATTTGATTGTCGTTACTTGAACCGGAATTATCTGTTTTCCAAGTAGTAGCAAATTTATTTTCAGTTTCAAAATGTCTTCCGTTTACTGTATATATCATATTTTATTTCCTTTATATTAATCCACCATCTGTAATTACCCAACCATCAGCTACCAATGATGCTCTTGCAGCAGCTGCAGCAGAACTATAACCAACATATCCTGCATGAAGAGGTACATCATCTTGATGTGATTGGTTATTGAATGATATTAATGCTTTATCGTAATTTTCAGTTGACCACATTGTACCAAGAAATAAATTATGCATCGTTGTAACATTTGAAATATCCCAATTTGAAAGATCGACAGTGTGTGTACCAGCTATAAATTGAAATGTACCTTGCATATTAGTTACATTGCTTGTGTTCCAATTATCTATATTTGGTGTAATTATATTAGAAGCTGAAAACATTTCACTTAAATTTTCTGCAGAAGATGTATCTAAAAATGATAAATCTATCCCTTCTAATCTTGTTGAATGAAGAAATCTTGAAAAGTTAACAACATTACTTGTGTCCCATGTATCTATTCTTAAATCTGTTAATGTACCATAACTTCTAAACCAGTGTGACATCGATATTTGATTTGATACATCCCATCTACGACAATCTAAAGAAGTGATTGGTGAATAAGTTAAATATGAAATATTATTTGATGTTAATTTTAATTTATCAACAGCAGTAATAGAGATTAAATTAGTACAACCCCACAAGAAAAAACTCGAATTAATTTCTAACGGTCCCCAATTTTGTATACCTATTATTTTCCATGCTCCTGTTCCTCCACCCCAACCAAAATTCTCACATTTACCACTTATTTTAACTGTATATGTACCAGGAGAAGGATATGTATGTGTTTTTTTAACGTCTGAGTATGAAGTTATAGTATCGCTTGTTCCATCACCCCATTCAACTAACATGTTATAGGTACCAGAAGATTTCAATGGTAAACCGATTTGAGTGGGTAACAACACACCATCATCAATATCTGTTTTCCAAGTTGATACAAATTTATTTTCTACTGCGAATTTAGTCATTTAATTAGTCCACCCAGATGTTGCTACAACAGAACGAACCCATAAATCATCTTCTATACATTCGTAAAGATAATTACCAAGATATGATTTTTGTCCTTTTAGTCCCGTCGCAACTGCTCCTGAAGGAGGACTGATCCATTGCTCAATTGTTTCAATTTCTTTTATAATGTCCCCAGAAATACCATCGAATCCAGCAAGTCCGCCATTTGTTACAGGAACATCACTAGGTTTTGATACTTTGTTTAATATTTCATCAGCATTCTCAATCACTTCAACGTGATCATGCATTAAAGGACCTTTTACTATTTTATCAACTGTTAATTTCATAGACATAATCTATCTCCTTAAGGTGTAAATGTTAAACCGCTTAATTCAACATTAGCAGGTTGTGAAAAGTTTGAACCATCAGCCCAAGTTGTTGTCCCAGTTTCTTCAATTTTTTGGACTCTCCATCCTGATGTTGCATAAGATGTTCCTACATTTGCTTCTGCAATAAAAACATTTGTACCTCTTGTTTGAATTACTGAGGAGTAATTCGAAGGCACTAAATTATTAACTGCATCGACTACGCTTTTATCAAATGTTTTTAATTGATCTCCTGAAAGTTTCACATCTCCAGAGTTGTCTATTCCTACTGAATCTACGTTTATTGTCGCGCCTGAAATGTTAAGTTGTGATGGGTTTACTGAATATACTAGTTGGGCGAATCTTTGCTCAGTTAAAGGTTTACTTTCGTCACCTTCAACCATCGCTGATACAACTGCCCAAGGAACTTGCATATATTTGCCGTAGTCTGCTCTTCCGTGTTTGCTCGGTTGGTACATATTTTTCTCCGTATGTGTATATGTTAGCTTTCGCTTAGATGTAAAACATCTTAAACAATTAAATTTTATATTGTTTTAAATATTTATAAGTTTAATCATCTTTATAACTTCAGTAGGAAATGATTTCCATTTAAGCATTTTAAACATTTTGAGTTTGTCTTGCAATATGATTTCCTTTGAAGTTTTTGATGTTGTTGGAGCATTTTGATATTGAATCATTTTAAAACTATCTTTAATATCAGGGAAATGGAAAAATTCTGGTTTAAAATCAAATTTTTGGTGAATTCTTGCTGTATATTCTATATGTTCCCAGCATTGGTTAGATAGTTCGGTAGAATACAGACCAGCCGTCTCTACACACTCCCTAGAGTAAAAAGAGAAATATCCGTATAGAATATTGCATATATCAACTTCAGATGCTAGAGTGTACTTAATATAGTTTTTATGATCTTGTTTTAAAATAGCATTTAGATGAACTAACTTATATTTTTCTGAGATTCTTATATATTCTTTAAAACAATCGTTGTTTATAATTTGGACATCGTCTTCAATTAAGAATAAATAATCTTCTCCAGACATTAAAAAATCGTGAATCAAAATATTCTTATTATGATTCACGGATTTAAAATTCGGTAAAGAGTTATGTATATATTTCCTTACACCTGGGAGATATTCTTTGACTTGGTCATATAGTGGTTTGTCAGAAGCATCTACGATTCTAACATTTTCAATATTGGGTTGTAGGGACTTTAACAAAACTTTAAGACAATCTAATCTGTCTTTTACTATTATACCTATATACATATTATACTTTATACTGGAAAATATAATTCAATCGTTGTGATATTTTCGCCGTTAACTCTTATAATTTTGCTATTATCTTTAGCTTCAATTATTGCACCACTTACAAGCATTGTTTCTAAATGAGTTAATGCATCTCCACTTGTTGAGTGTTCTGTGTCGTACCAAAATGGTGGTATATCAACCGTCTTAATTAGCATTGGATATTTTGCCATAATTTATTTTCCTTTTTTTTTCACTTTTTTAGTTAAAATTGGTTTAAAGTGTGAGTAAAATTAGTATAACATCCAATGGTTTTTTGGGAGTCATAAAACACTACACTAGCACTATACATATTTTTATTAAAATGATACAAGAATTGTTCCTGTGCCTTCAATATTCATTCCTAATTTTGTCATCATGTATGACAATCCTTTATCTGCCCAACCTTTAATAATTCCCCAGAATCTATCCCAGATTTTTTTAAAACCTTCTGTTAATTTTGCTGCTAGTTTTCCAGAGAAATCTTTAACAGCATTGACAGCAGATTTTAGGTTCCAATCTAATAGAAGTTCTGCTTCTTCAAAGATAGGTGTTAATTCTTCATCAATTATAACGTTTAAATAATCCCATAATGAATTATTGTTAATTGACTCATTTACATTTTTTGCTTGAGAACTAATTGCTAAAGCAGAACCACCACCAGTTTTTACCCTGACTTTAAAATCAACTTTATTAGCATATTGTTCTGACCACTTAATAGCAGATAAATCAGAATATTCTTTAGTTCCTTCAGGACCAAATACTAAAATTTTATTTGCAATTGAGTCTGCTTCAGGACTTTTTGCAATTGCTTCATCAATATCTAGTAAACCACTGTATTTATATGTTCCGGTTGCTGCTTCAAATATGCACCATTTCTTGTAATTGAAATCACCCATAATAACTTGTAACTTTTGATGCAAGTTTGCTTCTAAGTCTTTCATCTTGATAGCTTTCTGAACTTCATTCTGCATTTGTTTTGATTGTGTTTTAAGAAAATCCATATACCACTTATTGATAAAACCTTTATCAGGTATTAATGATTTATCTAGTAATGTGTATGCATCTTTCTTAGGTAAATCAACAACCCCAGCTAAATCTTTTGAATTTTTCATTTCCCAATTTATTTGATTATTGATTGCTGAGTTCTTTTCTGCTTTATTTTTACTTTTGATATTTTTGTCATACCATTTTTCTATTTCTTTTTTCCTCATTTCAACATAAGCTTCACGAACTAATTTTCTAGTACCACCCATTCCATATTTGAATTTTGCAGTGAATGCTTTTTCTTCTGCTTCTTCAATAAATTGGTAAGCAAGTTTACTACTTTCACCTTTTTCAAACTTATCATAATACAACATACCAGCATATAGAACTCCTGCAGCATCTTTAGTTAATGAACCAGACATAAGCTGTGAACCACCAGTTTGTTTTAAACTTATTTGATTTTTCTTGTCACCTTTGATATCTGTTTTAGGTACATCTGATTTACCAAATCCTTTGGCGCCTTCTTGTGTAAGTAATGAAGAACCCCAACCTTTGATGTGCTTAGGTGATGTACTTCCAAAAAATTCTAAACTTTTTCCTAAAGCACCTTTAGAATATTTTTTAATAACATTATTTCCAGTACTTATTAATTCATCAAAGAATGATTGAAATGTTGTTATATTATTTTTATCCATTTTTGCTAAACTGTATGCTTTTTCTAAATCTTCTGGTTTAGGTTTTTCTTGTATAGATCCAGTTATCTGCCGTAAATTATATGCAACTGATATTCCCATTTCAAAATCTGCTGCTTTCGGTGCAGATGATTTTTTCCCAAGTGTTGCTTTGTTAATTTTGATACGATAAAATATATTTGTTGCTTTGTCAACACGTATAACTGCTTGCATACTGCTAGATGCATGATCTAAACCACCATTTACTATTTTAATATCAGTTATACCTCTTGAATTAACTTCATCATTAACAGCAATACCAGCAGGAACTAGAATTACATTGTCTTTACCAAATACTTTTTGAAAATCTTTCTCTACACTTTGTATCTTAACTTCATTATCAATTGTCATACTTGGACCACTATCACTTTTCGGATTAAGATAAATAATATCTGCTTTATCAAGTATATCTTTAATTTTATTATTATTGTCTGACGTTGCAGATTCTTTAATTAATATTTTATTTTTTTCATCACAAAATTCTTTAAAACTTATCATTTTTATCCTACGAAAAACCCAATTGCTGGATATTCTGCTTTTATTTCTTCCATTAGAGCATCTCGCTCTGTTATACCTTCGTCTTTGATACTTGTGTTTACAGTTCCTCCTCCGAGAATTTACCAAACCCATTTTTTTAACCCAAGACTAAATTTTTTATTATAAATATATTTATAAAAATAAAAAGGTGTAAATCATGAACTATCAAAAAAATTATAACTTACTCATCGAAAAATATAAAAATCTAAATATTCAAAAAAGTAAAGAAATTAATCTTGAAAAACATCACATACTCCCAAAATCCATGGGTGGTACAAACAATAAAGAAAATTTAGTTAATTTAACGGTAAAGGCACATTTTGTCGCTCACCATTTACTTTGGAAAATACATAGAAATAAAGAAATGGCATTTGCTTTTTGGCGAATGGTTAATAATAAAAATATTAATTTATCGATGTATGTAGAGGCAAAAAATAATTTTATAAAATTTAATAAAGGAGAAACAGCACCTAATTATGGTAAAAAACACACAGAAAAAACTAAGAACCAGATTAGTGTAACAATGAAAAAGAAAAATTTAACAGGAAAAAATAATTATTTTTATGGTAAAAAACACACAGAAAAAACTAAGAAAATGTATTCATTACAAAGAAAAGGAAAAACAAGACCCCAAAGTTTTATTGATAAAATGAAAACTAAAATGAAGGGGGAAAATAATCCAATGTTTGGTAAAAAAATATCAGAAGAACATAAAGAAAAAATTAGAGAAGCAAATCGTAAAAGAAAAGGTTTGCCTTCTCCTAACAAAGGCAAACCTCAAGATAAATCACAATGTCCGTTTTGTATGAAAATAGGCGGTAAGAGTAATATGAAACGTTATCATTTTAATAACTGCAGATCTAACCCACGTAAAAACCAATAGCAGGATATTCTGCTTTAAGTTCTTCTAAAAGTGTTTCTTTTTCTGCAATGCCTTCTTCCTTTATAGAAGAATTTATTGTTCCTCCTCCGAGAATTTGCACACCTTCATATTTTGCTCTAATATTTCCTAGTGTTATTTTTGCCTCTGCTAAACCTAAGCGTTTAACTATTGATTCACCATACTGTTGATCTTCAGGACGTATTGTGTAACATCCACATACTACCCACGCAGCAGGAACATCACCACCAATTTTTGTAGGGTCTGGATTTAATTTAAGCATTTTTGTTCTGGGATTATATTCAAATTGATACCCTCCTCCAGTCATTCTTTTTGTGAGTTCAATTGATTGCATTGCGAGATGATAAGAAGTCCAACCACCTGGTGACATCATTGGCCAGGCTCCACCAGTTGCGTTCCAAAAAGCATTTTCAACTGTAAATAATGTGTTTATACCATCTGTTCTGATTCCACCATCATCATTGAACGCAAATACACCCTGTACATTTCCTGGCATTTCAAAACCAACACCTTGTACATATCCAGATAATGGGCATGCAATATATTCTTGTTCTTGTATTACCCAACGTGTAAATTCTTCAACTGAATCGTTTATACAATCATCAAGTTGGTCATCTGTTAACTCAGCTTGAATTAAAGGCCATCCTAATTTTCTTAAGATCCAACCCTTAAATTCCTCTCTGGTTGTTATTGAAAAGTCAAGATATGTTGACATAATTTTTAAGTTCCTTTTTAATATTATTTATAAATATATTTAACAGTACACAAGGTTATAGTATGAACACAGTAAGAAAAGCAAAAAAAGCTTTCGTGAAAGGTAATGAAAATTTAAAATCCCCAGATTATATTGAATATATAACTACACAAGAATATAAAAAACGAACAAGAGAACTTCTGAAATGTAAAAAAGACCCAATCTATTTTGCAGAACATTTTTATTACATCATCAATCCAGAAAAAGGTAAGCATATAATAAAGTTGTATGCTAAACAGAAAGAGTTAATTAGATGTTTTCAAAACAACGATAGGATAGTAACGTTAGCAAGTCGACAAGTTGGAAAAACAACTGCGTACAATGTCTTTGCGTTATGGTTAACATTGTTTCATCCAGAACAATCGGTATTGATATGTGCAAATACTGGTGACTCAGCATCAGAGTTTGTATCAAGAATTCGACTTGCTTACGAATTAATACCGATGTGGTTAAAACCTGGAGTTAAAGAATGGAATAAAAGAACTTTGAAATTTGCAAATGAAAGTAAAATATCTGCATCTCCTACATCACCAGGTGTTCGTGGTAAAACTGGTAATTTACTTATTCTTGATGAGATGGCTTTTGTTGATCCAGGAATTGAGAAAGAATTTTGGGAAGCTGTATATCCTACAGTATCTTCTTCAAAAGGTACTAAAGTTATTATGGTAAGTACACCTAACGGAACTGGTAATTTATTTTATGAAACTTGGGATAGAGCAACTATGGGAATTGGGACTGATGGTTGGGTACCATTCAGGATTGATTGGTTTGAAGTACCTGGTCGTGATGAAAAGTGGAAGAAAAAACAAATTGCATCTCTTAATGGAGACATGAGAGCGTGGGCACAAGAATTTGGAAATACATTTTTTGGTTCTGCACAAACACTCCTTGAAGGAAAAAAGATAAGTGAGTTTAAAGAAAACATATTGAAACAACAAGAAGCAGGTCTAGAACCGTCAGTAAGCAATCTAGGGCAAGGAGATGATATATTCAATGTCAATATATGGAAAGAACCATCTAGTGCTCTAACATACATCGTAGGCGGTGACGGAGGAGAAGGAATTGGTGGTGATTTTAGTACTATTTTGGTTTTTGATATTTCAAATATGAAACAAATTGAATTGGTTGCGTCTTATGGAAACAATGAGATTTCTACAAAAGAATTTGCATATCTTATAACTAAAGTAGCACAAAAATATAACAATGCATTTATAGCTATTGAGAATAACGGGATAACTAAAAGTATTGTTGATGATATTTGGCATGTTTATGAATATGACAATATGATCAACATTGGTAAACCTGGTAAAATCGGAATATCCTCAACACATGGAGTTAAAGTTGATGCTTGCTTGTGGCTTAAATCACTTACACAAACTGATGAGATTCATATAGATATAAAAGAACCAATCCTAGTAAATGAGATGGAATATTTTGAAAGAAAATCTGGCAATCGTTCAATTTTTGCTGCAGTCGGTATGAAACATGATGACTATATGATGTCATTTATTTGGGCATTTTATGCACTAACCACTGCAAGAATAGATGATTATTATCACGTTTCAAAATGGATGAAAACAACGTTTGGAATTATGCTCCCTGAAAGAATATCACAGTATCGCTCAACAAGCGCAATCTATAGTGGTGATTCAATTGACTCAAAATTTAACAATACAATGCATCGATTATCTAAAGATATGAATCCAGCACCAGTAGAAAATGATAACAGTTTCTCCAGTGCTGGATTTTTTGGTGATGATGATTCAAATTTCTATAATGATTTTTAATATCCTTTTGTGAACATAAGAGGATATGCTATTCTATCTAAATCATATTTGTATGCTTGACGGAATACCCAATGGGTTCTGAATAATCTATCCAACGACATTCTGTCACAGATATATTCACATTCCCCAATAAAATCTAGAACCAATTGTTCTGAACTCATGTCTTTAAAACGAGTATTCTCAATATGCATTGCCATCCAGTTACACATTTCAAAATCATAAAACAAAGATTCAATTGATTTATCATTATAACCTAAAGTAGTTAGATAATAATTAAAACAATCCATCCATTTTTGATGATTAACGTCGAACTGTGCACCATCATCCCAACTACACATTATGTTGTAAAATGTGTCTTCATCTATTATTAAATTTGGTTTAACTTTCATTTTTATTTACTCCTTTTATGATAATGATTTAATATTTAATATAGGTTTAACTGTGTGTAAAATATCCACAGTTGGTCCTATTGCATTTTTAATAACTTCATAATCTTTATAAGCATTTGGTGCTTCGTCTAATGTTGATCTACAAACTGAAGAAGAATAAATTCCACTCATTTGTTCCTTAAACTCATCTAATGATAAATTTCGTTTTGCAGCACCTCTTGCTAATACTCTACCAGCACCGTGAGGAGCAGAACAATTCCAATCTTTGTTAGATTTTCCTTCACCTATAATTAACCCGTCTCTCATATTCCAAGGAATAATAACTTTCTGGTCTTTGTAAGCAGAAATAGCACCTTTACGAATAATATCATCTTCAAAATCAAGATAGTTGTGTATTGATTCAATTGTTTCTACACCTTCATTTACATTTAGTATTTCAAGTACAGTATCTATTATAGCCAACCTATTAGCAGATGCATAATATTGAGCAACGATCATATCCTCTAAATAATCTATCAAATAATCATCTCTTAAATAATAATTATCTTGGTTACGAGAATCATTTCTACCATAAATGTTTTTCAATTCTTTGAAATTGTGTTCCCAAGTAGATTTATCACATTTTTGTTTGATATCTGATATTGCTTTTTGGTACTCTTCTAAAATTACTTTCTTTACAACATTCTTTGCAATATTAGTGTGATATTCACAAACCTGCTTCCCTAAATTTCTAGAACCAGTGTGAACAGTTAACCAATGATTTCCTTCTTCATCTTTCCCAATTTCAATAAAATGATTCCCTCCACCTAATGTTCCAACGGAGTTTTTAATTCTTCCGATATTACAATCGAATTTCTCAATCATTTTATCAAACTTATCTTCTGTAAAATCGCCTTTATAACCAACAGCATCTCTCAATTTTTTAGTCAGCACTTTAAAATTCATCTGATATTTAAAATGTTTATCATCTTTATTTGTAGATGTTCCCATTGGTACATCACGTCTAATTTTGTCATTAATAGTTTTCAAATTAGATAAATCAGTATCCTTAGGTAATTTTACCGACATCATCCCACATCCTATATCAACACCGATTATCTCTGGTGAGATTTTATCACTAGATTTCATAGTGAATCCAATACATGAACCTTTCCCTGCATGACAGTCAGGCATAATTTTGATAGGATTTGTAAATGCTATATTGTTCACAAATTGAATAATCTGTTTATAGCAATTTTCTTCAATATCATCTATCATTACATCTGCATTTGTGTATTTACCTTTAATTGTAATCATATTTTTTGTCCTGCCCAGTCTGGGCAGTTCCTTATTTCGTCATAAAAATCTCCGCTGAAACTTTTACTCTTTATTTTGCATTCAGGAGAACCACCAAACGGGTCAATCGTCTGCGTGTTGTCCCATTTTATTCTCCTTTTTTAATAAACTCTATAAGTTAATTGCTCCTGTATTTTCCCTTACAATATTTCATTTTTTCTTCTCGTTGTCATAAGCTTTAACTAATTCTTTTAATTTATCAAACGGTATTGTAAAAATCTCGGTTAAGCTTGAAGAATAACCCTCGATTTGTACTTCAAAATCTACATTATCATCAATTATTTCGATATCTAAATAATTTTTATTTTTAAATATTTCTATTGATACTTGAGGTTTTTCTTTAAAAAATCCAGTATTGTGTATTTGTATTTCATTAATCTTGTTCATTTTGTCTCCTTTTATATAATACTCTTTATTTCTGTAATTCAACCCAGATTTGATCTATTAATGTTTCAGTAAATTCTATATAATTAATTTCCTCAATAACATCTGTTTTTCCACAAGCAGCTTCCATATCATATTTGATTCCTTGAAGCCTCCCTTCAACTCTTCCTAACAATCTTGCTATTTTTGTCTTGTCAATCATCTTTGTAACCTCCTTATTTTTGTTACATAGATAATATATACCCTTGACATGTAGTTGTCAAACGGTTTTTAGAGAATAAACGCAAAATAATTTAATTTAGGCACAAAAAAACGAGATACAAATTAATGTACCTCGTTTAAAATATTCAAATACGATTACGCGTATGTGAAAACTCTTCCGTTTGCTCCGTCGCCAAGTAAGGCAGTAGATGCAAGATCGTCAATTTTTATCATGTGATAATAATTTTCTGCGCCGAAGAGATGGTTTAAGATTCCGTAACGAGTACGAACACCAAGTCTAGGACTAAAGTTTTCTTGTGCAGTAGCACGCATTAATTGAACTGGAATATACGGACAGTAGATAATACCAGAATCATAAGGAGTAGGTCCTTTATATCCAAGTAAAATGTAGTTTCCGCCAGCAAATGTATCTCTGTAAAGAGTAATGTTTCCATTACGAAGAACTCCAACTTTTGCAATTCCAACAGCTCCAGTATCAACTTGTGATGATGCTTGATCTAATGTGAAATCTTGAAGTCTTTCTAATACTGTGCAAGATTTTGGATCAGCTATTGCGAAAGTAGCAGGTCCACGTCTTGTTGTAATAGCAATTTCATTAGCTTTGTCTAATACGTGAGTATATAGAGTACCAATTCTTTCTAATTGATTACGTCCATCTGCAGATACAGGAGACCAAGTAGATGTACGTCCACCGTGAATCGCTGCTCTTACCATTTCAGTAAGTAATTGTCTATCGATTTCTTGTTGAATTTCATAAGAAATAATATTAACCATTTCGTCATCAACGTTAACACCTTGCATTGCCATCATATCTTCTGCAATTTCAAGAGAGAAAGCAGCAGCTAATTTACGTGAACGCGCAGTAACTGTACCTTTTTCCATTTTTAGTTTCGCCATTGGCATATCTTCACCAACGTTCCACCATTCTGAATCTCCAAGTGTAGCACCTTTACCAGATTCGTCATAAGTATTAACACCTAAATTAGTTGCTACACCAGAACCAGCAAATGCTTCCCAGAAATCTCCTGTTCCAGCATTACCAGATGCACCAGTAAATGAAGAATCAATTTCATTGTAACCAATTTCTTTATTGTTCATATCTGTAGCACCTTTACCATTAACTCCGTATTGTCCACGAAGAGCAAAAGCGAATCCAACAGGACCGTTCATTGGTTGAACACCAACAACACTATGTGCTAAAAGGTTAGGAAAGATACGTCTAACTGTAGGGATAACTACTGAAGGCATTCTAGCATCATCAGTTGCTCCACCACCATATCCAGGTTGTGCTCCGCCACCTTGTGCAGCATTACCAGCATCCACAGGATAATTTCCAAATGCTCCACCACCAGCAAGCGGTGATGCTGCAGATGATTGTGCACCCATTGAACCAAATTGCGACATTGCCGCAGGTCCAGAATATGCTTCTGTTAAGTTAGCTTCTTCAGAGTTCTGAAGTACTATAGCAGTTGCTAATGCAACCTGTTCGTTTTGAATTGGAGCTTGGCCATCAGCTTCTAAAAGCGGTTGCCATTTTTCCAAACATTTTTCCTGATAGTCAGGACCTAGTTGTTTATAAAAACCCATTGTATAATTCCTTATATATTTTTATAATTAGTGATTGTATTTATTGCTTCGTTTAAAACGATCAATGTAATGATTCATCATATCAGATGTATTACTATTTTTAGTTTTATCGTCAGCGGCACCCTCAGTTAAGATTTTCTTAGGGTTAACATTAGAAGTTGCTTGATCTTTTAATTCTTCTCTTAAAAGAGTCTCATCTTCTTCGAAAGCTGCAATAGCTTCTTCAAACGTATCCTCAATTTCTTCTACGTCTGCATCTTTGAAACGAGTTTCAATATATGCACGCATTTTAGGATTTATGTTTTTACATTTATCTTCAAGCAAATTACTTGCTTCATTTCTTTTCAATTTTTTACTTAATTCAATTTTCTCAATCATCAAAGTATTAATCTCAGAATCTTTATCTTCAATAATTGTTTTAGCATCTTGAACAGCTTCTTTAATTTCTTCATCCATAGAGATTTCAGAGATTACAGCAATCTGTTTAATTTCGTTGAACATTTCTTCTAATTTTTCTAAACGAACTGTATCTACGATTTTTCCTTCTGGAAGTTTATCTTCAATATAAACATCTAAGAAATCTGAAACTTTTCCTTCAAGTTCTTCCTGCATTCCATTTTCATATTTTTCAACAACCTTTTTTAAACCAACAGTATGATCTTCATCAATTTTAGATAAAACACCTTCTAATAATTCAGTATGATCTTCATCAATTTTAGATAAAACTTTGTTTAATGATTCAGTATGGTCTTCGTCAATTTTAGATACAACTTTATCTAAAAGAGCAATGTGTTTTTCGTCAACACTTTCTAAAGCTTCTTCAAATATTTTTTCTTTGTATTCTTTTATTTTTGTTTCAAAAAGAATGTTAAGCTCATCTTTTCTTTCTTCACTTATAACATCTTTTGATGATAAATCGTCTAAAAGCTTTTTAAATAAATCTTTCATATATTAAATCTCCGTTTTTATTTTAGATTTTTTACTTTCGTATTTTTCTGTTAAAGCTTCTTGTAGACGTTCTTTAGCATTTTTTAAATTGCCTTGACGTAATTCTTTAACAAATTTTCCAATGTTCTTATTTTCCATTTTTGGATTTCCTTCAACATTTTTTTATTTTATTATATTTATTTATAAGTTTATGTCCCTTATGAACTGCTTAAAAATATCATAAACGAATTCCCCACCTATATCTGTTTTTACAGAATGAGAAGGAATATTTTTTAAACCTTCGGTAAATTTATCGAAAGCTACTTCAATTATATCTCCATGATTATCAATCATAAATTCTTTTGATTCCATTATTCCATCCACAAAGCAACCAGGCCCAGATGGATCCACAACAGTGTCTACAGTAATCATCTTGTATTTTGTGTCAATTCTAGATGATTCATTAATTTCTCCAACACCTCTTGTTGATTTACCAATCTTTCCACCGTGTTGTAATAATGAAGCAACTATATCACCATTTGGAGTTCCAATAATCCCAAATCTTGGGTCACTCGCCATAACAATTGATTCACCAATCCAGATTTTTCCATCTTGTTTAAGTGATAAAATTCTGTCACTTGCAAGTTTAGGATCAATTTTAGTGGACTGCGGATGATTTAACTCACCGTATGCTCTTTTTGTATCAATCCAATTTTTTTGAAAATCAGGGATAGTTTTTTCTTCTAACAACTTCTGAGAATATACTCTACCATTTGCGTTCTTAGTTTCAGAAACAACATACGGTCCTTTAATTTTTATAGATAAAGGTTTTGTTGTGTTTTGTTGTTCAATGATTATATCATAATCAAAATTATCGAATAATGTTTCATATATTAATTTAAGCGGCTTCATGTTTATCCTGTTTTTATTTATTTATATTTATTTATAAGTTTATAAGTGTCTTACAATTTTTAAAATGCCATCTATGCATATTACTTATCCCACCTATTTTATCACAATGTGGGCATTTAACTATATTCTGTTTTTTTCCTGATTTAGATTGACTTATTTTTGCTTTTGTTTTTTCAGAAACAAATTTATTTTTAGAAGATTGACTTATTTTTGCTTTTGTTTTTTCAGAATGTTTTCGATTTTTGAATTTTGTGCTCATTTCTTTACTTCTTTCTTTTAAAATTTGTGTGTCAATATTTGGATTTAATCTACATTTAGCACCATGCCATCGTGCATACATGTGAGGATGTATTTTTTTATCACAGAAAATACATTTTTTGTGTTTTCTATTTTTGGCAGCTATTTTCATGTTATCAACACATTTTTTAGTTTTTCTGATTCCTTTAAATTGATTTGATAATCTTATACTAAATTCTTTTTTAATTTTTTCATACATAGAAGAAGTTACTTTGTACTTTCTTTTATTGTTATTACTTGTTTTAGTTACGAACATCCAAAACGAATATATTATTTTATTATTGTTTGGATAAATTTTACAAAGTAAATGATGAGCAACAAAATGAGCTTTTGCTGTTAAATTAACTAAATTTTCTTTATTGTTTGTGCCTCCTATAGATTTAGGTAAGATGTGATGTGATTCAAGATATATATCTTGGCCTTTTTTAAAATTTAAAATTTTGTGTTTTTTAATAATCAAATCGTAGAGTTTCTGATAGTTCATATATTCTTTCCTTTAATGTGTGGTTGAATATATTTATAAGAAAAAGAGAACAACCCTGCACCACACTAAAGGAAAAATCCACGGGTTGTTCTCAAAATTATCTTACCAGTCTTCTTCCTCTTCTTTATGAAGTGGATTTGGGTCACCCTGTTCTTCTGCTAAATTTGCGTGGAAATTAATAATTCCTTGCTGTACAGCATCTTCTTCTAAACGTTTCCAATTTTCTGCAATATCTTCTTTGCTCCAACCTAAATATCTTTCCATACAGAATGTGTTAGAAAATTCTTCCCTATCTGCCATAGATGTATATTGTTCGATGATTATCGTCATTCTTTGTTGTTCTTCATATCTGTCAAATGACGATGGTGGAGTAAATCTGATTTTTAAATCTTTGTCTTTTATTTTCTGTTTATCCCAGATTCCTTTAAGTTTAAGATGTGTTTTGAATCCATCCTTCAAACCTAACGCAAATCTGTTATGAAGTCTCATTATAAATTTTGCAAATCTGTATTCTTCATAATTGATAGATGTAGATCGTTCTAAATTATCTGTAGGTTCTGCATATCTGTTATATGGAACTTTCAATGAAATATATAATTTTCTTAAGAAATAGTTTAAATCTTCCAATTCACCTAAATTCTGTCCTCCACCAAGTGTAGTTACCTCTGTACCGCTACCACCTTGTGACTTAACAAACCAAAAACTTTCAAGCATTGAATGTGGATCATAATCATTAGCAATTGTCGCAGTGTTAGGATTATATACCTTTTTAGTGTTATACTTCTGCATCATTTTCATAACTTCTTCTTCAGCTTTAGTTCTTGTTGCATTACCTACATCAACATTGAAAACTAATCTTTCTGGCGCTCTAACTAACCTGTATATTATAATAGAATCTTCAATCATTGCAAGTTGGTTGTATGCTCTCCGTGCTCTTTCAAGAACAGGAAATACAAATGAACCAATTGAATTATAAAGTCCTGTATTAATATAAGTAATCTGTTCAGATGGTAAGAACACCGCTGATTCATCGTTTAAAGCATCATAAGTATTAAGTGTCTGTATATTGACATTACCTACACTGTATTTGCTAGACTTTTGTTTCTGTTCACTCTCATGAGCATTGATATTAACATCACCGTCATTTACAAATACAGTAAGACCAACACGTTGTTGTGTTGTCATATCGTATGTAAATTCATAACTTTCTGATGGTAGAAATTTTATATCTAAAACTCCAGCAGTTGGTTCAGTTTTTGAAACAATATTTTCCCAAGCAAGTTCACCGTCGATACAAAACAATCTCATATATTCAAACATTCGATTCTCAAAATCAAACAAGTTTATATATTCACTCCAGGCATTGTTAATTTCTTTTTGATCTAAGTCTCCGAATTTAGATGGAAGTTTTAAGTTCAATAAATTATCATTTTCATCTGATGTAATTGCGGAATCACATATTTCATCAATTGCATCCCCAACTTCAGGAAATTCTGCCATTCTTCTATATGATGAAAGTCTTACTACTTTATTTGTTGAAATGGAACCATACATTGTGTCTCCCATTCCTTGACCCATTTGCCCACCTGCTGTACCAAATTCTTGGTTGTCAATATTTTTAAAGTATTTAGCAACAGCTGACCAATCATTGACATTAACTTCTTGTGCAAGTTTGTCAAAAATTTCATATTTATAATTTGTTTTTTCAGCATCCTTAGATGAAAATCTAAACACACCGTCCATAATGGTATTATACCAGCTCATATTTTTTAATCTCTCTTTTGTTATTGTAATTATTTATATCATAGAAGTATTCTAGTTTATAAATATATTTAACAAAACTAAATTAAAGGAGTTTTAATTGAAAACTCGTTCATATAATTCGGAAATCAGGACAGCAACTGCACAGACATTAGATGTTTTTAACAACATTATAATAGACAGAAGGGATTCTTCTGGTATTCAAAAATTGATAGAAGTTCCTTGCTACTACGGTAATAGAAGTAGAATTTTAAAATCTTTAGAAAACGAAAACAAAACTTTAAAAATTCCTCTAATTACTTTAGTCAAGGGTTCAATATCAAGAGATACGATGAGAGTAGCCGATACAAATAACGGACTATTATTCCAAAGTGGCACAGCTGACGGCTATGATGTACTCAAAAACAGACCACAACCAATGAATATAGAATTTGAATTATCAATCATTACAAAATATGAAGATGATATGGACCAAATTATTTCAAATTTTATACCGATGATGTCACCAGATTTTTATGTTGTTTGGCCTAATCCAAAACAACCTGGGAAAAATCTTAAATCCCAGGTAGTATGGGATGGTGCAATAAATTATGAATATCCTACTGATGTATCTGAAACTGATCCTTATAGAATAATTGTAACAACTAACTTAGTGTATAAAACATGGATTTTTCCAGGATTGGGAGAGGATCCAGATGACGGTCCGTTGATTCGTAAAATGAATTTCTGTCCTAATCTCTTAAGTATTGGTGACGGTAACTTTGGATTGGATCGTTGGTATGATGTTCCTATGGGAATGACAATTAACGAATATCAGGAAAATGTTGTATGCGGAATGATTAAAATGGATAGAACTCGTGCAAATTGGGATTGGTTACCTTGTTCAGTTTCTGGTATTCCTTCAGGATATCCTCCTTCAGGAAGTTCTTGGCCTCCATTGACTGCTATAATTGCAGAGTGTTGTACATCAGGTTGTGCTACAGGTGACATAATAAGTTCAATACCACCAGAAGAATTAAATAATCTTAATTATCTTTTCAATGAAAATAATATAATAATACTAGGAGAATAAATGATAGCAGAAAATTTAGCAATAAATAATTTAAACATGTTGTATAATGAGATATGTTTTGCAGAAAATATAAATAATAACATAAAAAATCCAAAAATAGCAAAGATGCTTATTGATTGGAAAAAGAAATGGTCTAAAACTAGTAATGATAAAGCTAAAGTTGATAAGACACTTAAAAGATTAGCAGAACTATTAGGCAATAACTCAGAAAATACTGACTTGATGGATAGAATAACAAGTTATTTCATAATATTATCAAAAAATGTAAATGATGAAGCAAATGACGAACTGTCAAAAATATTAGGAGAAATAGAATAATGAAATTTGGAGAATTAACTTTAATATTTGAGGGTGGAAATGCTGTACAAGGTGTAACACGAATCAATCAAGAAAATGTGCAACAAACATTAGACAATATTATAAACGACTTGAAAAAGAACACTCCTCTAACTGAAAAGGACGTGGCATCTCTAGGTTCAACAGGAAAGAAAAACAAAGGTGGTTCTTCTGGTGATATTGATTTAGCAGTTGACTTTACAAAATTGATTAGTAAGGATGTTAAAGATATTGATGATGTTTTAATTTATCTAAAGAATCTAGCAGACAAGTTGTCAGCAAATACAAAACTATCTAAAGGTTTAGGTGAAGTTCATTTAGCATATCCTATTGCAAATGTTGATGGTAAACAGAAAGATGAATTTGTACAATTAGATTTTATGCCAACAGATAATATGGCATTTTCAAAATTTACATATTACTCACCTGCAGAATGGGAAAGTAAATACAAAGGATTGCATAGGAATATTTTGTTATTTGCAATACTTAAATTTTCAACCCTTGAGGTTCTTGAGACTGGTGAAGATGCTGAAGGTAATGAAGTCCCTGCTGTTGTTCGTAAAGTTTTACTTAATATGGGCAAAGGACTTTCAAAAGTTACTCAAAGTTTCAAAGGTAAAAAAGGTAATATAACTAAAGGAAGTAAAGCAATCAAAAGAGAATTTTTATCAAATGATCCAGAATTGATTACAAATATGGTTGTAGGCTCAGAATTTGGTCCAAAAGATATAATGAAGTATGATGACTTAATTAAAATTGTTTTAAGTTCAACATTCATTCATAAAAAACAACGTAACGAAATATTGAAAGAAGCAGGAAATACATTTATTAAATTAGGTGCACTGTTTCCATCTGAATTAAAGGAATATGTATAATGAAATTTTCAATGCTCCTAGAAGCTTTAAACACTGATAAGAATTTTATTCTGAAAATCAAAGCAATGAATAAAAAACAGATGGTTGAATTTATTAAAAAAATTGCACCTTATGTTAAAAATGGTAAAATAAATTCTACAGAATTAAATATAACAGAAAAAGTAGATGGGTCTAGTGTTAAAATATCTTGGTATAATGATGCTATTAATATTGAATCAAGTTATTCGGGTATGGTAAGTGATCCGAATGATTTCAAGAAAAATCCATTCGGTGAACCTTTTGCTGAGGTTCTGAAATATTATCAGAAAACATTTACAAAACAATTTAGAAAAACATTCGGTGATAAAAACTTTAAAGTTGTTGGAGAATTATTTTATACTAAAGATATTGAAACTGATAAAGATGGTTCTGTTACATTTGTAGCAACTAAATACAATCCAAAAATGTTAGGAAAAATTGCAACGGTTGTGACATTTACTGCTTTAGAATATGATGGAAACTCTTTCTCAAAACCAAATAATAAAATACTAAAACAATTCAATAACATTTCTGATAAGAATGTTACTGTACAAACTATCAAAGAACTTAAATTCCAATCTGAAATTAATATGGACGTTCCTGTATTACAACAGATTCTGAAAAAACCTGAAAAAATATTAGAAGATAAAGAATTGTTGGAAACTGTCCGTGCTGCGTTTATTGCAAGTTTTGGAGATGCATTAAAAAATGCAAAACAATATGAAGGTGATTTAAAATCTATTGGTTCTGTAATTGAAGGAATAGTTTTAGATTTAGGGGAACTTCAAGTGGCATTCCAAAATCCTGAATGGCAGAAAATGCATAAAGAACTATGGAACATACCTGAGATGATGGGAGAAATTGATAAAGAGTTTTATTTTGACATTATTGCTAAAAGATCAAAAGTCAGTGTTAAAAAATATTTACGACAAAATGGATTTGATGAAGAATTAAGAAATAAACTTAAAACAGCAATTCCGGTACTGGTAAAGAAGTATAATAAACTAAAGGTGCCTCAAGATATACCTAAGAATTTGAAAAAAGGACAGGAAAAAGGATTGAAAAATAGAATGGCGCAAGTCAATAACCTAAGTGCAGATAGTGAACAATCACTTAAGCAATTTATAAATATGAAAGATTAAAAAAAGGAAAATAATATGAAATTTGAAGAAAAAATAGAAACGTTACTTACAGAAGGATCATCAATGCATTCAGTTGGTAAAATCTTAGCAGTAATAGATGCACAGTTAGCAGATTTAATTAAAGCAGTTAAAGGACAAAATGGTGCAGATGATGATGCTATAGAAAACTCTTCTGAGATAACTAAACCTGCAGCAGCATTCCGTAAAGAACTGAAAAAATTAAAAAAATCCCACGGTAAAGAAGAGGTATGGTTTAGAGGATCATATAAATAAAGATTTAACATAAAACCAGTTAAAGGAATAATAAAATGAAATTTTTCGAACTTGAAAAATATTATATGATAGAAGATAAAAGAAAAACGGTTGCGGTTGTACCGGGTTCTTTTAAACCTCCTCATGCAGGTCACTGGGATATGATTAAAAAATATTCAAAACAAGCAGATGAGGTTTTTGTAATAATTTCTGCACCTGGAAAACAAAAACGCACAACAAAAACTGGGAATGAAATTACTCCAAAAACAGCAGTTAAAATATTTGAAATTTTCAATAAAGCGACTGGATTAAAGAATGTAAAATTTATCATTTCAGATTCTCCGTCACCTGTCAAAGCTACTTATGATTATGTTGAATACGAATTAAAAGATGTTGATGTGTTGTTAGGTGCAAGTGACAAAGGTGGAGATTTTAAAAGATGGATGAGCACTCCTAAATATTTTGCAGAACATAATCCGTCGGTTACTATTATTGATCCAAAGAAAGCGGCTGTGAAGGCATTTAAAAATGTCTCAGCATCAACTATCCGAGACAATATAGACAACCACGAATTAATTAAAGAATTATTACCGACAGAATTATCAGAAAAAGATATAAATAAAATTATAGAAATATTGACATAGGAATTCTAAAATGAAATTTAAAGAAGCAATAAATTTTTACTTAACAGAAGCAAAAAAAATAACTATTGATATCGATATGGATTGGTCTGAAGAAAGAGCAATTAAAAAATCTGCTATTAGATTCGGTATTAAAATAAAAGAAACGGGTAGAACTACCGCAGATATAACAGGACAACCAGAAGATATCAAAAAATATCTTTTAAGTTCTTACTATGGAATGGATGAAAAAGATATTGAAGAAATTTACCCAGAGCTGGGGAAAATTAATGAAAGTAAAAAAATTACCAAAGTCAGCGATTTTATGTGTTAATTATGGAAATACGTTTACCACAAACTACTTTTAAATCTGTACCAAGCAGAGCATGGGTTTATATATCATTAGGTATTATGATTCTATTGATTTTGGTAGGTGCAGCATTTTATAAACACGGTGGGATATATATCAAAACCGAAAAAGAATCATTAAAAGAATCTAAAAATAAAATTGAACAGATTAATAAAGGAATAAATGAAAATATTAAATGAAACAAAAGTAGACGGAAAAATTAAGAAAATTGTGAAGGTGAAAACCCCAGCAATGATGAGTGATAGTGCTAAATTAAAACAATCATTTTCTGGGTGGTATATTCCTAAAGAAAGTATGTTAATTTATTTTAATTTTGGTTATCATCGTAGATGGATGAATAGATTTTGGCCTGGTTTAAACGCACGTGATGTCGCTAGCAGGGGATTAACAGAACCAGCGATAAAAGAAAAAGACAAAGGTACTGACAAAATAATTAAGAAATATAAAGACAAAATTAAAAAACTTAAAGACTTTAAATGGGACGGTTTAAATGCGGTCAATGTTGATTATGAGGATTTGTATGCATTAGGTTGGATGCGTATTAACTTATACAGTAAAGAATTAACAATTACCCATGATTCAAAAAACCCAGATGCTGCAAAAAATTTACTATTGTGGTGTTCTGAACAAAAAATGCCGGTTTTTTCTGCTACAATTTATGATAATTCTCATTATACATCAATTGATCTCACAGGTGAAGAATTTAAACAATTGTCTGCAACGATCAACACAAAAAATGTTACAGGTGATTTAATTGACCAAGTAAGAAATCAGATGTTTGGTCCTGGATTTTACACTGATGAGAAAATTACATTTGCGGATGTTGTTAATTTCTTACTTGAAAAAAAATAACCCATCTCTCTGCCGCTAGACAAGATAAAAATAAAGTCCTTGGTCAATATTGTATAAAGATTTAAACGGTCTCAGTATAGGTTACAGAAGGACTAGTAACGGAAATAAACAAAGGGAATGATACATAAATATCATTCCCTTTTTTAGTGAATCAAAAAACTTATTTCTTGATTTGAAGCAACATTGCGTAAAATTGTACTTCTGAATCCAAACAAACTGCCATACGATACATCGATTCAGCAATAACGAGTTGGGTTTTTCCACCTTTTGCGTCATCAAAGTATTTCTCAAAGAGTAATTTTGCAAGCATTTCATAATCTCCAGAAAATTTATCTTCATTGCTGATTAAAAATTCTCTGATTTTAAGAACATTGTCAGCTTTATATATTCCCTCAATTATTTTCTCAATTTCAGCAGATTCGTTTGAACCCTTATTTTCAAGTGTTCCTGAAATTGACCATTGTTCAAGATTATTAACAATACTTCTTACATCAGGTAATTTTCTTTTAATAACTTCTTGAGCAAATTCGGTGAGTGTTTCAGCATCAAATTTAACTTTTTCTGCTTGTAATATAGTAACACAACGTTTTAATACATCATCAATTGTAAATCTCAATTTGATAGGTGAACATCTGGATTGTATTGGTTCAATAATCTTATTAAGATAATTACAAGTTAATATAAAACGAGTATCATCAGATGATGTTTCAATTATATTTCTTAATGCACCTTGTGCAGATGCTCCTGTTCCTGCATTACTTGACAATGAATCTGCTTCATCAAGTATGACAATTTTCAAACCGTCAAGTGCAACACTGTCACAGAATTCTTTAACTTTTGTTCTCACTGTCTCAACATTATTATCAACAGATGCGTTAATGTAAAGTAATGTTGCATTCAATTCATTAGATATGATTTTTGCTAAAGTTGTTTTTCCTATTCCTGCTCTGCCTGCTAACAATAGATTACAGATGGTTTTTTTCTTAAGAAAACCTGAAATCACTGAACGGATATCTTCATTCAACACCAAATCTTTTAAAATTGCAGGGCGGTATTTCTCCACCCATTGATATTCTAAACTCATATATTTCTCCTTTTATTTTCTTTTAATATTATACATCAATAAATGATAAATTTGAACTATTCGATCATTTCACCGATAGTTCTCATATTTTCAAATCCTTGAGGGTCAAGAATACAATCAGTTCCGAAAAACAAATTCATAGGAACCACATTCCCGGATTTCCAATGTTCCTTTATTTTTTCAAAGATATCTAATTTTCTTTTTGATTTTAGAATATGTTGGTGAATTTTTTCATCAGCATCGGTTGTTACGTAAAAATAAGTATATTTCATTTTGTGTTTCCTTAATTTATTTTTTTCATTATTAGACGTTGAAAACAGACAGTGTGCATATTTGCTACAGCAACATCAGGGGATGTATATCCTGGCACATAATCAGAAAGATATAACTCATTATATTTAGGGATTCTAAATTCACCTGTATAACAAAATCCCTCAATATATGGTAGTTTAATACCAGCGATAGTTTCTTCTTTTATATCAATTTTTTTAACATCAACTGAATCAATTAAAAACTGTGCATCACCGTCCATTGATTCAAGTGCAACTATTGTTTGATGAGGTCTTTCCGGGTGGGTTACTTTTGCTAACACTTTACAAGCAACGTGCATTTGCGGCGCCAAATTATTATATTTTGTTAAACCTATAGAATCAGCAAAAGTAGTGTAAGAATCATAAACTCCACCAAGATCAGTAATCTCAACTTTGTCACCTATATTATAATTTAATATCCAAGAACAACTTTTAGAACTGATTAAATATTGTTTTCCGTCTCTCTCAATAGCAAAGATTTCATCCCTTGTATTAGGATGACGAAATACAGAAAGTAGATTGAATTTTAATCCTATTTCAGGGTAAATATTATATTGATAATTTGTCAAATTTGCTTTTAACGCTAATCCCTCAGATGTTGAATAACATCCAAGATTTTCGTTTACGATTACTTTTTCTATTTTCATTTTTATAACTCCTTATTTTTGTTACATAGATAATATATACCCTTTTGTGTGAGATGTCAAACGGTTTTTGGAGAAAAAATGCATTTTTTTTCAAGAGATTGCTATATTGATCTATAATACTACAAGCTGAATAAACTCACAGAAAATGAGAGAATTCAAACAACCTTCAAAGAAAAGTTTCTTGTGTACAACATGAAAAAAAATGCATTTTTTCTCCAAAAACCGTTTGACATCTCGTCCCAAGGGTGTATATTAATCTTGTAACAAAAATAAAGATGACAAATTTTAACAAAGGAGAAAAAATGAAACATCTATTTAACATCGTCGTAAACGGAACTGGGGAAACACACGGAAAGAATTACAAGTCATTAAATTCGGCCCAAGTTGCTTGTACTAAATTGTATCGTGAGATGCAAGCTGAAGAAGACCCTGCAAGATTTACACTCGGGATCAATGAAATGAAACTTGAGTATGTTAAAACTCATGAGATTTATTCTTTATCGAAACGAGATAGATATCGTTTGAAAGTTTTGGAAAACAAAATTCACCGTGATGCTGTTAAGGAACAGAAGGAAATAGGAAAATGGGAAAGAGCAAATACTCGCTTTGAAGCACGCCAGGCAAAACTCGCTGTTAAAGCTGTTAAAGCTGCTGAAGCTGAATACAAATCAGCTGTCCGTGAAAACAAGCAAGTTGCAAAATGGGCTAAATCAAATGAGATTTATCATGACAGAGCGACAAAAAGAACTATCAAGGAGATTGCAGAAATAACTAAATGGAGAAAATATGATATCGAGTATCATAAAAATTTAGAAACAGTAAAATAAATTATTCAATTAACCTCCTTATTTGAATAAGTGGAGTTCTAATTAATATCAGGACTCCACCCTTCAACAAAGGAAGTTGTAAATTAAATATCGATAGTGAGTAACTTAATAAGAAGTTATACACGATCTATTACGGTGAAAGCTATCGATATAATTGTTCTTTGAAA
>Ga0098052_1000088_pt1 | contig 49646 bp, 76 predicted proteins | sample 15_taG_FD_81591 | JGI IMG/M metagenome (GOLD analysis project Ga0098052, IMG submission 81591) | Marine viral communities from the Subarctic Pacific Ocean - 15_ETSP_OMZ_AT15312 metaG | ecosystem: Environmental > Aquatic > Marine > Oceanic | place: Pacific Ocean | collected 2015-01-18
ACCCTTTATGAAAAGAATAACCGAAAGGATAAATGAAAATGAATAACGAAAATCTATATGACAAACTGCCTGTGGTCGGGCAAATACTAATGTGCGTAGCGATGGTGTTGACAGTTCCAATTTGGTTTCCGTTTTGGATTTTACAAGAACTAAAACAAGATAAAATCGAACGAGAAATCGAGCGCAAACTAGAAGACGAAAAAGCTATTGAGAAAATTTTTGAAAACATAAGGAAAGAAATATAATGAACAAGGCACTTAAAAAACAACGAAGGCAACACAAGGGTGGCATTGGAAATATGCACAGCTTGGGTGGCGACATGGTTATATACGAAGATGGCAAAGACGAACAACGCAAGTCAACCAAGATTAGCAAACACAAACAAGGTTTTAAGAAAAGGAAATTAAAATGAACTACTTTGATAACCCCGCTATTAGCGCAACACTACTAAAAACTATTGCCAAACAATCTCCTGCACACGCAGTTGAGCGCATGAGGTCATTTCAATCGACAGCGAATATGAACTTGGGTACAGCCGTACACACTATGATTCTTGAGCCAAATAGATTGGACGAGGAAATTGCCATTGCGCCAGATTGCGACAAACGAACTAAAGCAGGAAAAGAAACCTTTGCAAAGTTCAAAGAAACAATTGAACACAGAACAGTTATCACGCAAGAGCAATATAGAACAGCGATGGATATGGCTTTAAGCTTCTCACAAAATCCTGAAGCCGTCAGCCTGTTAAATGAATTGGACGAACGTGAACAAGAGTTGTACTGGGTCTATGGGCAGAAAAATTTAGACTGCAAAGCGAAGATAGATATGATGTCTACGAAACACATGGCACTGTGCGATATAAAGACAACAGTTGATGCTTCGCCCGAAGGTTTCATGAAGCAGTCGGCAAATCTAAATTATCACATGCAACTTGCTTGGTACTCTCACGCACTCGGCTTAGAGCCAGAACACGCAAATGCCTACATCATTGCTATCGAAAATACTGCGCCATTCTCAACGGCTGTTTACAAACTTACACCAAGAGCATTGCGAGTAGGTTGGGAGATGTGCAAAAAAGCTGTTAAAGATTATGAGTCGTACAAACTCAAAATAGCTTTGAACGAAAATGTAAACATGTACTCGCCTGAAGTGCTTGACTTAGACCTTCCTGCGTGGGCTATAAAGGAAAAAGGAAAATAATATGCAAAAAGAATATATAGTTTCACATGCAAAATATGGAAAATTGACTATTTGTGCAATTCATAAGTTTGAGGCGTTAAATAATGCGTGGCGCAGACTTGTTGGACACCATCAGCCACCAGTAGTTTGCGGTATAAACAATTTACACTCGCACTGGAATGCTTGTAAAACATTAAATGATTACGAAGAATTTAATAATAATTTGTTGAATAGTGGATGGAGTGTAAAAGAACAACATGCCACTACTTAAACGAATACACATCAATCAGCATGTGATTAAAAGAAACAACAAAACTGGAGAGCGAGAGCCAGTAATTACTTGCAAGACATATAAAGAAAACAATTACTGTCACGAGGTAATCATAAACAAACACACAAAGGTTATTTACAGTCCAGACAAACCCCTGTCTTGCGGGGCTACAGTCTGGATTGAAACAACTGAAGAAGTGGAGTGTGTAGGCAATGGATAATTTAATAAAAACAATGGCGGGTATTGTAGATACAGCCAACTCACGCATAGGAGGCGATATGAGTTTTGAAACGGATTTGGAGTTCGGCAAGGATGCCGAAAAAACAATACTTGATAGAGTGCGAAAAAAATACCCTTTGGCTTTTATGATTGAGGGCAAGCACAAAGCGTATGATATTTTTGTCCCAGAAAAAAACATGGGAATAGAAATTAAATGCGATAGGCAAGCCGAGCAGACTGGCAATGCGTTCATAGAAATTGAATGCAATAAAACCTACTCAGGAATAATTACAACGACAGCCGAGTGGCTCGTGTATAAAACAAGTAATAGAACATTTTGGATAAAAACAAAAGAATTAAGGGATTACCTTATAGCTGAAGCAAAGGAATTGCCGATGTTTAATAGTACCCCACGAGGTGAAACATCATCAGTAAGGGGTTATCTAGTTCCTGTACAAGACTTTAAGCTGTTATCCTTTAGTGTGGAGAATACAGAATGCCTCACATAGACGAAAACATAAATGGTAAGTATTGCGAAATTTGTAAAAAGAATATCGCTATGCGTATGAAACTTTTTGATACAACTTACATATGCGAAAGTTGTGTAAGCAAAATAAGTACCTCATTGACTCCGTTAGATGTTATACAAGAAGAAAGAAAAAAAAGTAAATGCGACTAAATATCAAGCGCAAGCAAAAATACAACGCCAAGCCAACAGAGTACAAGGGAAGAAAGTACGACTCTAAGGCAGAGGCGTTGTTTGCATTTCACTTGGATGAGTTGATAGATAGCGGTGAAGTATATCTGTGGATACGACAAACACCGTTTGACCTAGGAGAAGACACCCGATACCGAGCAGATTTCTTTGTAATAGAAACGAATGGTGACTTTTACGCAGTTGATGTAAAAGGGATGGAAACGCCATCATTTAAAAAGATAAAGAAGCTCTGGAAGAAATATGGCGAAATGCCACTTCATATTGTCAAAAAAAACAAGGTAACAGAAGTCTTATGACCAAATCACTTATAGCAACGGAAGCAAATTTTAAACGCCTTGAAAAAATCACTAAAGACACATGGGTGGGCAGAGATGAAATAGCAGAGAGGATGTTTCTGACACCGCAACAGGTAACAACCGTTATTTCTAAAGCTAGATTAAATGGCTTGCCAATAATTACAAGAACACACATGAATAAAAGTCGTGGGTTCAAACAATATAAAGTTGCGAACGAAAAAGAAGAAAAGGTGTTGTTCCATATAGAAGAAAAAACAGCCACAAGGAACATTTTGATTTTAACCGCAGTTCTAAACAGCATTTTGGATATGCAAGATATTACGGAAGTACACGACATGGCGATGAATGGACTAACGTGTACTGGGCTTGGGCGGGAATCTGGCGAATGACCACAACAGACCAAAAGCGTAAATATAATGAAAAAAAGGAAAACAATCCGTTTGTTCGATGTTAAAGTTACCAACTGTAAGGAGGGTTAAGGTGAATCATGTTAAAAACATCATTAGAAGCTGTTACTCTTTCTGTACTTGGTTTTTCATCAAGTGGAACAAGCGCAATTGGTCTAGCATCAATGGCTGTGGAAGAAAACAATACTTTGACCGAACACACATGGATTCCCCTTGGCTTATTTCTCGCAGGTATAGCCATGACCGCAACAGTTGTATGGAAAGTGGCATCTCACAAAACAAATACGGATGCAAAGCTATTAGATTTACAGAAGCGAATAAAACGGCTAGAAAAAGAGAAATAAGTACGCACTTTTTCCTTTCAGCAGTCCTTGTTGCATACATTGTGGCAGGGATTGTTTTGTTATTAGGAGGTATAAATGTATAACTATTTATTCTGGAACAGATTGAAAGTGATAATTGGAGTTTCGGCTTTAAACTTCGCAGTTGCTTGCTCGTCACCAAAAACCTTAATTGACGATGGGGCAATCTACATAAACGAAAGAGCTGATACAACCAAAGAGATTGCTAGAGATATTTTATCTACTACCGCAGAGCCAGACACAGCAGAAAAAGCACAAGAAATAGTAGTTGTTCAGGATGACATTATCGAAACAACCAGTGAAATTAGAACTAATTTGCATGGTGTACAAGACACAACACCTTGGTGGGCTAGGATGATTTCACAGTTTTCTATCGCTTTAATCACGATAGGCGTAATTGTACTATTGTGGCAAACTGGAGTAGGAATGTTTATTAAGAAGTTATTTTGGATGATGGGCTTGTTTATTCCACAAAGAGCGATGCGGTCAGCAGAAGTTGATAGCAAGGCTCTTGACGAAACAAATCCATTGTCATATCGTGAGTCAGTAGCGGTTCGCAGGTCGAGTGACCCTGCATACGAATACGCATTGAAGAAAGTAAGAAACAGGAGTTAATATATGTTATTAGCAACAATTAGCGAGTTACTTGGAACTACGTGGTGGTGTATACTTTGCTTTATTGGTGGCGCACTTATTGGCGCACCACTATGGAAGATGATGCGAGAGAAAATGGGGTTTTGATTTAGGTTCAGGGAGGTTTTGAGGAATTGCGGTTGGCGAAGCGAGTGAATCATCAAGGAGTTATGTTCCCGACTCCCAATAGGTTGCTTCTTGAAGGTATGGCTCTTGCGGGTTACATCGCCTTCGCTAACAGCATTTCTCTGGAGCTTGAGGGAACAATAAAAGAATGGGACGAAACCTCGGACTTTGTTCGTGATGCTTGGATTGACTCAGCGAGGGCAATGTTTGTAATGCTTGCAGTAGCTTCTGGCGCAACAGTCACCGAAATTCCCGAAATTCCTAAAGACAAATAAAAAAAACGTGGTATCCTACCGTTTTACAATAACGGTGGAATAACGGTGAAAGGATAAATTCATGGTCGGAGGTCGGCATGAAAACAAATTTCATAGGGACATACGGATGCCAAAAAAACCAAGCGATAGAAGTGAAAACGGAAAGTTTGCCAAGGGCAACTCATTTGCCATACAAAAGGGTGAGGTGAGGAATCCCAAGGGTAGACCAAAAGGCGTGTCAATACACCAGAAGTTGCGTGACCTGCTTGAGGGCGAGGACGGTGAAGCTCTGGTGAGTGCAATCGCACAGGCAGGTATAGACCACGCTTGTGGCGGTAATCCAAAGTTTTGGGAAATGGTCGTAGCGATTATTGATGGCAAGATTCCCGACAAGATTGAACAATCGAATAGAACCACTATCGAGTTTGACGATGAGGCAAAAGAGCGCATTAGAAAAATAATCGAGGCATCCGATTATGTGAGCGATGACAAAGATAATTAGTAGCGAACTGGTCGAGGCGTGTAGGCACTCGCCAAATGTATTTGCTAACTGTGTTATGGGATTTGCTCAAGGCGAGATACACAGAAAGATGCAAAAGCATTTAACAATGTACGACAATTGCTATATTGAGTATCCTAGGGGTCATGGCAAAACAGCGCAAATGACGATGCGGGTAGCATGGGAAATTGGTAACGACCCAACTGTGCGAATCAAATACATACAGCAAGCTGAAACAGAAGCCAAGAAAACAACAGGGCTTATCAAGTCAATCATCGAAAGCGAATTGTATAAAGTTGTTTTTCCTGAGATAGAACCCGACATGGATACGTGGAGGAAAGCCGACTTTAAAGTGAAGACCGAAAAGTGGCAAAGAGATGCAACGGTAGAAGCAAAACCTATATTCGGTCGTGCAGGTGGTCGTGCAGATATTCTCATTGCAGACGATATTTGCGACTTGAGAAACGCCATTCAACAATCAGCGTTGCGTGAACAAGTCAAAGAGTTTTGGAATACAAATTGGTTGCCTATGCGTGACTTTACAAAAGACCGACCCGCAAGAACATGGAAGGTAGGAACTTGTTATCACGCAGACGACATAACGGCTGATTGGAGAAATATGCACAGAGATACAACTGGTTTACTGCGGTTGCCAGTTGTAGACTTTGAATCACCCTGGCACGAAGCAATCACAAGAGATGAACTAATCGGGATTAAAAAAGAGATTGGCACATTTGCTTTTGCTAGGTCTTACGAGTTAGAACCTGTATCAAGTGACTTAATCATATTCGATGGCGAGTGGATTAAAAGTTCAATGTACACAGAGATACCAGAGTGGGAAAGTCAAAACGGAATAATGATTGCATCAATGGACTTTGCTTTCACAGAGAAGAAACTAGATGGCGACCCTGATTGGTCTGTGTGTATCATTGCTTGGAAAGACCGACACAATGGAATATGGCTCAAAGACATAATTAGACAGCGTTCAACATTTCCTGAGTTCAGCAGAAATGTCATCGAGGCATTAAGGCGCACAGGAGTTTCTCAAGCTGTTGCAGAGGCGAATGGACCACAACGAGGTTTGGTACAGCAAATGCAACAAGATTGTCCACACACGCCAATACGCCCACTAAATCGTGACAAGGATAAAATCACAAGAGCTTCAGAAAGACAGGGTTTTGTCGAGGCGGGGATGTTGCATTTTCCAATGGCTAATGGATTTGTGCGGGATGACTTTCGTGTTGTCTATGATGAGATGACAACATTCCCTGTTGGCGGTCACGATGATACGGTCGATGCAATCATTGACTTAATCGAAATAACAGTAAACATGGGCGAACCATTGAAGACACAAAGAATTGATAACCGTAAAAAGAATGTTGGAAGTTTGTACGGCATCACAAACAAGAAATGGGAAAAACACGAAAGACCGTAAAAACTTTTTTTTCTTGCAACGAATCTTTGTTCTGAATATATAAACAAAGAAAGTCGTAACCAATCTTAAACAAAAACAATCAAAAACCACACGAAAAAGATTTTTGAAAAAAGTTTTTGGTGGGTTTGCGTTTCATAAATAAAACTTTTCTATTCGTTTTGTTGAGTTGGCACGAAAACGCAAATAAAATTTTGAACGCAAAAACGAATTATGGTAAAATACACATATCGAAAGGAAAAACACTTTTGATAAATTGCTCTTTGACAAGTGAAGATGTGTTGTTCAAGAAAGGAAACTTTTATGAGTACAGATAAACACATAACGATTTATCAATTAGAAAAAATCCTTGCAAAGGATAAAAGATTTGAAGATGCCCCTGAAAATGTTGGGGGGATGGATAATGAAACGACTCGATACTTCATACACTCCCACAGCGGTTGGGTTCGTGACGAAGGATGCCACAGTGAATATGTAGAGTTCTACGATGACAATGGCAAATCGGTTGAAACACTTTCTAAGATTACGGAACTTCTCGATGCCTTTTATTGGTGGGCAGAAGACCCAGAACTGACAGACTAAAACTAAACCCGAACAGCACATCTTCACTGGCAACGGTCAGTCGCTCTTTGACAAGTAAATACCGCACTGCTCAAGAAAGGAATACTTATGAATAAGAAATATGAGTTTTTAGCAGACACCGTAAGCGATGCGTTTGCGTGGTTGAAAGTGTGGTCGGAGAACGATGTCCCAGAATTACTGGGGTGGAACACTTCACCAAAAACATTCAGGTCTGATGTGGCGAACTGCGACATCAAAAAGTGGATAGCAACAGAGAAACATTTACGAGTCAGCGACTCTGGGATTTGTCAAGACATAATCTCAGACCTAGACTCTCGATACGAATAAGATAAATAGAAATTAGACCGAGCAGTGTGGTATTTACATGCCAAACAACAAAAGGAGAACAGCATGAAGTTATGGACAATCTACAACACGACCATCAAGGACTACTTGGTGGACAACAAAGGCAAGGTAGCCACCTACACGATGCGGAGGCAAGCGAAGCAGGAAGCTGATGACTTCAACTCAATGCGTAAGGACAAGCCGTATGAAGTACGAGAATACAAAAGGAGAAAATGAAAATGGAAAAACAAATACCAACAACAGTAAGCGTGAAATTAACCGAGGCACAGATTGATTGGATTATCAACGAGTGTGAGCATTGGCATCATGGCACTGACATTGAAGAAAATGACACTAGGCATATTGACCTTGCCAAAAAGTTGCAAGGCAGATTAGAAGCTAGAGGTCTGGAGCAAACACATCCATTTGGAAGAAAGCCAACAGAAAGAGAGATTGCAGATGCCCAGTTTTTAAAACTGTTTGGCTAATCACAAATAGCCACTACAAACCAAATCGGTAAATCGGTCTAATTGATTGATGTATCGGTTTTTTTTCGGTTACTATACGGACATGGCTAAAAGAGGAAAACACGCAATTACTCAAACTAGGGATAACAAGGGAAGATTTGCTCAAAGCGATGACACCCTTGACAGAAGCAAAAGTCCAGAACAGGTGTTACAACCACCATTTGCCTCGGTCGTAGAATTACAACGGTCGTACATGAGCCACTTCACGAAAGTGTTGAGGCGTTCGGATATGGCACTTCGCCAAGACCGCCAACTACAAAGGCAGATGAGGCGTGACCCAGATGTCATGTCCCCATTGTTCCAAAGGCAGTCGGCAGTTGCGCTATTGGATTGGGAGATTGTCCCAGAAGATTCAACCGATGAGGTGCAAGTCGAACAGGCAAAAGAGCTTCAGAGAATTATCCAGAATAACCTTACTCAACCCGTTGAGTTTTTCAAGAGCATGTTGGAAGCAGTTTGGTACGGTCCATCCGCAATTCAGATAACGCCAGAAGTTCGTGGTGAAGATATAGTTCCAGGAAAGTGGATGCCAATACACTCAGACACCTTGGCGTTTACTGAAGAAGGCGAACTTGGTTTATATGTTGGTCGAAGGTATGAGGGAGCATGGCAACAAGGTCCGTATGGTCTGCTACATATTCTTGAAGAAGAAGAACGAGAGCAAATCATATTCCACACACACAATACCGAAGGTGCAGATTACGAAGTAGCAGAAGAAGCGGGATATGTTTATTCGGGTCGTGGACTTCGTGATGTTGTGTGGTTTCAGTGGGTTATGAAACAGACTGCCCTGCAATTCTACATGACCTACGTAGAGAGATATGGCATGGGCATACGTGTTGGCACATACCCAGACGGCAACGCATCTGCACAATCTGTCATGCAAGATGTAATGGAAAACTTGGTCGGTGATGTTTCGGTTCTTATACCCAAGCAATCAGGTGGGGAAGATTTATATTCGCTCGATATTAAAGAGGTCAATGGAAACAACGCAAGAATCTTTGCAGATTTAATCGAAGGATACTTGGCGGGTCAGATTAAAGAACTCATTATTGGTCAGACAGCTACGACAGAAGCCACAGCAACAGGTCTTGGTTCTTCGGTTGGCGACCAACACGCAGAAACATTTAGGCGCATTATTCAAACGGATGCAATTGGTCTTGCCAATACTCTTACCGAAGAATTTGTCCGAAGGTATCACAAATACAACTTTGGCGAAACGGACTACCTGCCACGTTTTGAGTTCGCACTAGAAAAGAATGACCCTCGTGAGTTTATGGAAGGTGTACGTTCGTTTGTCGAACTAGGTGGCTCAGTTTCCCAACGGCAAGCAAGGGAAATCTTGGGTATTACAGAACCAGAAGAAGGCGAAGAAGTATTATCATCACAGCAAGACCAACAACAAGCTATGCAAGAAGAAATGATGCAACAGCAAGGAATGGGTCAGCCACAACAGCAGGGACAAGGACAGCCAAGCCAAGATGATATAATGAGCCAGTTGTTTGGCGGTGGTATGCCCAAACCACCTAACGCAGAAAAGGCAGATAAAGCATTCAAGGAATTTGCAAAGAGTTTGAAGAAACACAATTTAGGTAAAAAACAATGAGTAAATATAAAAGTTCATACGCAAAATTAGCGGTCAATCGAAAGAACAAATACGCAAGTGATTGCGGTGCAGGTAAAGAAGGCTCAAGTGGATTCCAACCTGGCAACACCTGTGCGGGTGACGGTGGTACGGGTGGTGGTGATGCTAAACAGAAGCCCAAAATGCCAAAGAAACCAAAAGACCCTTTAGACAAAAAACAATTAGGCATTGCCATTGATACGCTAGAAAATCCCGCCAAAGCGTTAATGGGTGGACCATCTGTATCCGAATCAAGAGAAATGTTGGCAGAAAAGTTTGGATATAATGACGAGCAACTAGATTGGCTTCAATACGGTCAGCATGGCGAAGATGCCCCCGACACAGGTGGTGGCGAAGGTTCAATACCCGAAGGTGCAAAACTACACAAAGGCGATTACTATTGGGAAGATTACAACGATGCTAAAAATTGGGCATCAGAAAACGGTTGGGAATTAGAAACAGACGGACACGACAATATAAAATCTTTTGGTCAAGGTTGGTCAGTACAAGCAGGTCCAAGTGGAAATTATGCAGGTCAAGACCCAGAAACAGGAGAAGAAGTCAATCCAAGAGAATGGAAAGGCATTGATGGAATGGACGATGCCGACACAGGTGCGGGCGAAGGTTTCGATGAAACGCCTGGAGCAGATGCACCAAGCAAAGAAGATATTGAAGCGATGGAAGGTCTTGACATCATGCAACCCGACACAGGTGCGGGCGAAGGTTTGGCAGATGAGGATGTATTGTTTACTGGTTCTGGAAAAATTGAACTTCCACTTTCCGAAGAAGCAAAAAGAGATGGTGCAACAATTTACAATACCGATATGAGTCATATTTCAGATGAAATTTTAAATGAAGAACTAAATCAAATAGGTGACGGTTGGGATGTTGAAAATATGGATAGGCAAGAGAGGGAGGGTCTAATGTTGGAATCGCTCGTCATGGATGCCGAAGATAGAGCATTTGAAACAGGTTCGGGCGAAGGTGGTGGCGAAGGTGGAGTCCCAGACTCCCCAACGAGCGAAGGTGGCAAGCCATACGGAACAGATTCAGATATGCGGGTTTGGATTGGCGACTTGGGTGCACACAACGCAGGAGAACTTAAAGGCGAATGGGTAAACGCATCTGATGTTCAAGAAGCATGGGAACACTTGCGTGAGAATGAAGGGTACGGTGAAGAATACTATATTGGTGATGTTGAGGGTGTTCCAAGAGATTTGGCAGGACAATACGGTTATGGTGATTTAGATGAAATAGCAAACTACGCAAACACTATGGAATCACATGACAACCCTGAAGCATTCCAGGCGTATGTTGATGCAACAGGTTTAAATATGGAAGATGCTGTCGAACAATTTGAAGATAGATACGCAGGTGAAGCAGGTGATATGGGTAGGCGAGGAAGTTACGATTTGCCTATGGGATTCGTTTATGATTTGATAGATGACACAGGCGGTGTAGAAGAAATCATGAAAAACAATCCTGGTTCTTATGTAGACCGAGAAAAACTTGTGCGTGATTTAAGTTACGACAACAGATACGATATACAGGAAGATGATGAGGGTTCAAAAGTTGTCGATGAAGATGGAGAGGTCGTATATCATGGAAGCGACTTTGATGATGCAGAAGGGTGGATTAAACAATCTGACGAAGAATTAGCAGACGAACTTATTGAAGGCGGTGGTTTGTCAAATCCAGATTCTTACTTCGACTACGAACAGTACGCATTTGACTTGGTTATAGGTGGCGACATTATGGTTTCAGATGGCTATGTATTCTGGAATCAGTGAGTGTCAAAACTATCCGACCAGATACGACAGGAATATCGTGAAGCGGTAGCATGTGCGGTAGAGGGCAAGGACGATATACAGGCGTGGGGTAAAGTATATCAATCGCTATCGCAAGCTATCTTTTCCGCTTGGCTATCCTCGGTTGCAGATAACACCGAAGGCATAGAAGAATGCGATGTTGCAAAACTAATCTTTGCCAAGTCCGACTGTGGTGCAGGAAAAGATAACGCCCCAGGTTTCCAACCTGGAAACACTTGTGCGGGAGAAGGCGGTGGTGAAGACATACTGACATCTGCAATTAAAAAACATGATTACAAATCTGAAGATTATAGAAATAAGAGTAGACTTGCAAAACAACTAAAGGATATAGTTTTAGACAGCAATAACAAATCTCAAATAACCAACAATGTCGAATCAGGCACAATTTTTGCTGTACACGAATCTTTAAAAGACCTCGAAAATTTTAACTTGAAAGATTTATCACGTTGGTATGGAGAACATTATCAACCCGATGCAAACAGAATTTATAAAACAGGCAACAAATCAGATTTGGCTTCTACTGAGTTTTACGAATTTGTAAAATCGTATGTCACGATGTCAGAAGAAGAACAGTTAGAAAATCAAAACAAACTAGTAAAAAAAGCAGACGATTTTGTTTGTTCGGTCTACTTAGACGGTGCAAACATTGCTTACGATAGCGAATCAGGTGTTGAAGATTATGAGTACACAAACAAAAGTGGTGAAAAATCTGGCATAACAATGATTTCGAAAACAAAAGTCTTTGAAGATGTAGAAGAATTTATAGACGACAGGTTTACATTAAGAGATGCAGACAAAGCTGAAATTAGAGTTCTGACGGAATTTGGAGAAGAATTAGACGGTACAGTTAAAAGCGGTAAGATAAAAGAATTGTGGAAACACAAAACCAAGAACTTTTTAGAAGCATTATCTGATGTTAAAAAAATACTAAAAGAGAAAAACATACAGATACCAAATTTAGAAATTCACATGAGTATGTACCCATTTCATAAAAAACACACCTCATTAGCCGTATTTACAAACCCAGGCAGAGGTCTTACTGAGTTCAAGTCACCATTAAGTTTTAACCTAGAAGATTTTGTTTGGGAAAATTCTGAAAGAGTAAGAGAGAGTACAGAGTATGAAGATGATGACGGAAATGAAGTAGAACAATTTAAATTTGTAGCAGGACGATTAGAAAAAGAAGATGCACTTAGACAAGTTATTTTGCATGAAATAGGACACCAGTTGCACCACACCAACTTAGCGTTTGATAGTATTAAAAGAAGGCACAAAACACCCGACAGTGTAGAAAATTTAATTAAACATCATAAAGAAGGGCAATTAACAAGGGGTACAAAGTCGGGTGAGGAGCTTATGTACAGGACATCGCAATTTTTGTCTGACTTAGAAGTAACACATGCTCAATATGAGCAAAAACCTTGGGACATAGCTCAGTTTGAAGAAGGTTTAGATATAGTTGATGGTGGTGATTGGTTTAGATATATAAATGCAAATGTATCCAATTATGCCTCACAAAATCATTCCGAATTTATAGCAGAAACTTTTTCGGGTTTATCGCTTGGTTTGGAGTTTGACGACCTAATTATGAAAATGTACGAAAACTTAGGTGGACCATTGGTGGGCTAAATGACATATTTCATAGAAAAACCAAAAACTATACAAGAACTAGATGAGCAATTAGAGTTTAGTTATGCAACACTAGGCAAGCCAACAAACTGGAAAGAAAATAGACAAAGACTTATTAAATTGTACAACCTGAAGATAACACACGCTAAAAGTGACTGTGGCGCAGGTAAAGACAACGCTCCTGGTTTTCAAGAAGGGAATACTTGTGCGGGTGACGGTGGTGGAAAGACAGAAAGCGGTACAGCTCCATATAGTATAGGCACAGAAACAATAGGCAAGCTCAAAGGTGCGGGTGTGTTTATACACGAAGGTGTAGAATCTTCAATTATCGAATACGAAGAAATGTTAAAAGCGGTACTTGACAACCCAAAGCCACAAAGAAAACAATCTAGTAAAACGAACGAAAACCTAAGAGAAGTTACTGAATCATACGCAGAAAACTTCTATTCTAAACAAGCTTCGTGGTTAGCAAACATTGATGGATTTGATAGAGATGCGTTACATGAATACACAACTGGTGATTACGGTGCAATGAACAGACTGTTACTAATGGTAAAAGATGGTGAGGTAGACGAATCGGAAATGTACGATACTGCTACTTACCGATTGCAAAAAATGATAGAAGATGCTCCAGAGTTTGATGGTTCGCAAAAAGTTTATAGCGGAATATCACCTGGAAAAATCCTAGACATAGTAGATGATAACTACAACAGAAGTAATGGACTGTATGATTTGTTTGCAAAAAAACTTTTTAAGTTGGCAGAAAGTTCAGAGCAAAGATACGAAGACGGAACGGGTTTTATAGATGAAGATAAATTTAATTCCGAGGCAAAAGAACTAATAAGAAACGCAGTTATAGACAAAATTAAAAAACGATGGTCTGAAAACAGAAACTCGATAATAAGTATAGATGGACTAATATCTACTTCTTCAGACATAGATGTTGCGTTACATCATTCGTCACCAGAAGACATAAAACTTGGCAGGGGACTAAACGAAGCAAGTAGAATGTCACGAATGTACTTGCGTAAGCTAAATAAACTACTACAAAAAAACGGTTTTGATTCAGTAACTTCTAGTTTTCTAAATGAAAACATGGCAAGCATTCCAAAAACTATACTCAGAATAAATGGACTTAAAAAAGGAGTTGCGGTTGAGCCGTTTGCCAACCAGGCATATCCTGACGAATTTGAAATTATTGTTGGTGCAGGACACAACACATGGAAATTAAATTCAATAGAGCATAACGAAGATGACGATAAAATTTATGTAGATGTGGAGGAAGTATGAGTAGGTTTATACTTTTGCCAGAACGTGTAACATTATCAAAAGCTAAAGATACTTTTGCCAAGTCCGACTGCGGAGCAGGTAAAGATAACGCACCTGGATTCCAAGAAGGGAACACTTGTGCGGGAGAAGGTGGTGGTGCGGGTGAGGGCAAACCCAAACCGTTTCTTCACAAACCGAACAAAGAGCTTGCGAAGATGTATGGTGCAGAACAAGTGTTTCACGATAGCCCAGGGGGGGAATGGGAAGAAGAGAAAAAGAAAGAAGTTTTAGCAAGAGATGTAGAAACTAGAGAATACAAATGGCAAGATGATTTCCAAAAAAAGTATTATCCAGAATTAAGCGAAGAAGAAAGACACAAAAGAATAGTTAGGGAATTAAGTGGTAGGCGAATGGGTGCGCCTACATTAGTGCTAAGAAACATATCAGTAAACCCAAATATACTTGAGTTTGTTAATGGTTTTTATAATGAAATAAGAGAATTGTCTTCGCCTAGAACACAGGTGTTAGTTGATTCTATGAAGAAAGATGGTTGGAAAGAAGACAGTTGGATACACATTGCTGTTCTAAGTGATGGCGATGTTCGTATCATGGAAGGCAACCATAGAAAAGTAGCATCATTAGAAGCGGGTCTTGATAAAGTAAATTTAGAAGTCAATTATCACCTTGGAGCAGAAAAACTTGACCCAGAAGAATACAGTGACGAAATTTTTCATCCAGAAAATCTATACGAATACATTGAACAGTTAAGAAGTAAAGATAAATCTGAACATAAGAAAAAGTTCGCATCTGATTGCGGAGCAGGTAAAGAGGGTAGTGCAGGGTTTCAGCCAGGTAATACTTGTGCGGGTGAGGGCAACAGCCAAACATCTACACCAGAGTTTAAGAACTGGTTCGGTGATAGTTGGACTCTTGATATGGATGGAAACGCTCAAGTTTTATATCATGGCACTACCGAAGATTTTGATGAATTTGAAATTGAATCACAAAAAGAGGGTATGTTTGGTAGTGCTTTTTATTTTGCTGAAGAAGTAAGTGTTGCGGGTTCACACACAATACTTGACAAGGGCGAGTCGGGTCAGAACATTAAACCTGTTTACATAAAATTAGAAAAACCTATATTCATACCGCCTTCAAACGACTTTACATCAAGACCTGTTAAAAACAATTACACAGAAGAATGGGAATATAATACAGAAATAACCACAGGAGAATTTTTTGATTCTTTAAGCGAATCCGAAGATAAAGATTTTGGCAAATATCTTAAATGGCTAAAAAAGAAAGACGAGGAGAATTTTTGGGAATTTGATAATTCCTTGAATGATGGTGTTGTCTATTATGATGACATTTGGGATTTCTTTGCGTGGAGAAAAAACCCAAGAAAGAGGAAGCGAATAAAAAGGGGTTCTTATGGACTAAAGGGTGGTTGGGAAGACCAATCAGACATATACACAGACACGCACGAGTTTTACCAACGACTTGGATATGATGGTTTTGTTGTCTACGACAATACAAACTATTACACAACCCTGTATGACGAAGAAAGTCCAGAGGGATATATAACAGATGTTGAGGGCGGTCAAACATACGGAGTTTTTGACCCTACACAAATTAAATCAGCCACAGGCAACACAGGTGACTTTGACCCAGACAATCCGAAGATTACACATAAGCGAGAGTTTGCCAGAGATAAGGACATACAAGAAGAATTTGACTTTATGTTTGACGAGTTCAGAATTGATTTCGATTTTGAATCAGCTCCTAACCTAAGAGCATTGGCAGATTTAGAAGGCAGAGTCCCAATGCTACGCATGCAAGTAGAGCAGATGGAACGAATAGCCAACAACATGGCTATGGAAATCGTTTCTACTGAACGGCTTAACATACTACCTTACCTACAAAAAACATCGCATGCTATAAAGTCTGCTTTGCGTAATGCTTTTTGGGTATCCGATGTGGACCATGCAACTGTTGTCAATCTTCAAAAACTTCTAGCTGATGCTATTCGTGGCGTTATGCCAGATAAGTCGCTTAGTCTTCCAGAATTTATTGATAGTTCCAAGTTAGAAGGCGCAGTAAATTTAACCGATGCTCGGCTAGAAACTATCTATCGCACCAACATTATGACATCGGCTAACGAAGGAGTCATGTCTGTATTGCGTTCGGACGAGGGGCAAGATGCGTTTCCGTTAGTGATGATTACTGAAATTGTAGATGATAGGAGTAGACCACACCACGCAGTAATGGACGGATACATCACAACTCCAGGCGAAATGGATAGGCAAAACCTAAGACCGCCAAATGGTTACAACTGTCGGGCTACACTAATAAAGATAGATTGGGATTCCGCAAACGACATGGGTTTACTTGACGAATATGGTAATCCAGATATGATTGCAATAAATAAGAAGAATACGCCAGAACAGCAAGGTTTAATAAAAGCAGGAATTTACCCAGACGAAGGTTTTAAACGAGGGAACTTTATATGAGGCACAAGACATTTTACACTTTGACCGAAACAGCTTCCATGTTGCGAGTAAGCGAAAATACGATTTATCGGATGGCAAGGCGAGGGGACATCAATGGAACGAAGGTTGGAAGACAGTGGAGATTTTCCGATGAATCCATCCAGAACATGAAAAAAGCTTCTGACAAAAAAACCCACTACTAACCACAACTGCCCAAACACTAAAAAAACCGCACATATTCTGATAAATGTGTAGATAATCATAGTATGGGTAATAATCCGCACATGCCTTCGCATTCAGTATCCGACAATGGCGATAAAGTCACAATACACGACTTGGAACTATTTGTAGGACACATTGATGGCTTTGATGAAGACGATTCAGATATAAAAGACCTCGACACAGAGGCAATCGAATCTATCATCACAAAGACGAAAAGGCACATGAGCGCAGGAGCTAACCCAAAGCTAGTCTTGATGCACCAAGACGATAACGGGAACTCGCCAACAGAGTCAATCGGAGATATTGTCAAAATACACTCAAAGCCTATACGGATTCTATGCGATGACAACTCTACATTTGAGGGCGCAGGTATTGTTGGCGATGTCGAGATGTCAAAGAAAGATTTTGAAAAATATCTTGCATCTAATCAATACCCCAGAAGAAGTGCAGAAATCTGGGAAGACGGACATTTAAGTGAAGTGGCTTTGCTCGGTAGGGAAACTCCTGCCAGACCACTTCGGGACACAAAGTTTACACGCACAGGTACTAAAAAGGTTTTTCATAGACCCGCAACCTTTGGAATGGTAGCACCTGGAAGTGGAAATACATACGTAACAGGGTCAGAACAAGAGGAACACGAGATGCCAGACATCACAATGCCAGACCACGAAGAAGATGCAAGCTTGAAAAAAGACCTGCTCTCCAAATATCGTGCTGAGAACGATGAGTTAAAGGACAAGATTTCCAAACTAGAAGCGCAAATGGCTGAAACAGAACCACCTTCAGAAGATGAAGAAGAAATGATGTTTGATGCTGAAATGCTAGATGAGGAAATGCCAGAAGAAGAAAAATTTTGCAAAGGCGAACACTGTGAAGATGAAGACGAAGAAGTAAAACAAGAGTTCAAAAAACTTCGCAAATCTGCATCTGGAACTAAGCTTCTACGCACATATTCCCGCATTAAAAGGCAACGAGATTTGTACAAGAAACGCCTTGACGGAATGGCTAATAAGGTGAAGAAAGAACGATTCAATCGAGCATTGGACAATCTTGCTTCACAAGGCTACCTCGTAAAAGCACACAGAGATGTAATGCTTGCAGAGTTGATGGGATGCAAAGACCCAGTTGCAAAATTAAAGTTCTGGAAATCAACGATGAAACGAGTACCAGTTGGCAAAAAAGTCAATACTAAAAATACTCGGCAACGAACAAAAGTAAACTTCAGTATTGACCAGAAGAAACAAGCTTCTGAAAATGCTGTAAAACGAATTGCCCAAGAAGGTCTTGAAGCAACACAGTTCCAAAAAGTCTACCAAGAAGAACTCCGTAAATCTTAACTAACAAGAGAGAAATATCATAATGACACATTCAATACAACCAAACCTAGAGGCGGGTGGAACAATTCGTCCATACCGTATCATAAAAGTATCTACATCCGCAGATAACCAATGCCTCGAATCCGATGCAAATGAATTATCTATCGGAGTAGTTGCAGGAAGCACTCGTCAATTCGATTCAGCAAACCACGCAGAAGATGGCGACCATGTAACTTTGCAAATGGGTTCAATCGTCAATGTAGAATGCGGTGGGTCTATTACTCGTGGCAATAGTATCGAAAGCGATGCAGATGGCAAAGCGGTAGCAGAAACCGCATCAGGCACATTAAATCGACACACCTGCGGTATAGCGTTAGAGTCAGGTTCAAGCGGAGAAATAATCCGTATGCTTTGGCGACCGAAAACCGCACGACACGACCTTTCATAATAACTAATAACACTTAAAGAAAAAGAGATACCAAAATGGCAGAAGTAGCACCAGGACAAGCAAACACCTATGTCCCTACATTCAGTGAAGCGACAGGATTAGTACAGGTTGAGTTTTCACGCAACCCAAGTTCCTTCGCAGTAAACCAATACGCAAAATTAGTTCCTGTATCAAAAGATACTGGCTACTACCTCAAGATTGATGAAGAAGAACAAGCACGAGTCGTCAGCACCTCCGATTGGGTTTGGGGCGATGGCAACGATGCGCCAGAAGGCATCCAACAAGACCACGAGTTCAGCACATTCAGAACTCAACGTCATGCACCAACTTTTCAACTCGGACAGAAATCAGCAGGTAATGCCGACTTCGATGTAATCGCATCACACGCTAGAATGTCGGCATCAAAGTGTATGCGTATTCGTTCATACCGATGCGCTGAAGCTCTTACTACAACAGGTAACTGGGTAACAGGCACAACTGACACAGCAACTAATATTGGCGGTGGTAAGTGGAGTTCAGCAACATCATCAAACAACTACATTCAAAAGTCATTTAATGGCGTAGTTGAAGCAATCCTTTCTAACACTAACGAAGCAGTTACAGCAAAAGACATCACAGCAGTAATGTCCGACCAAACCGCACACGCAATCACAGAATCTGCGGAATATCGCACGTATTTCCAAGGAAGTCCGTTCTCAGCAAACTTTGTTCGTGGCGCAGGAGAATTTGATGAGTTCCTACTCCTTTCAACATTCTTTGGCGTTGGTGGAATTATTGTAGACCCAACTAGCCGAGTTACAAATCGTAAAGGTGGCACGAAAGCACGTTCACGAATCTTTGATGACGATTGTGTATTCGTTTCACGAGTTGGTGGTCAAATGGGAACAGAAGGCGTTCCAGATTTCTCAACACTTTCAATCTTTGCTTATGAAGATATGACCGTAGAAACCGAAGATGACACATGGAATCGTAGAATACGAGGTCGTGTAGTTGATGATTCAGCAGTGGTTCTAACTGCACCTCTAAGTGGGTACTTACTCCAAGACGTGTGGGACTAATTAGGACACAAATAGTTTTAATCGTTCCCCCTCTGGTTACCTCCTCCAAGATTCGGGGAATTGATTAAGACATATTGGGTTACGATTAACCCGACCCCCTACGAGGGCGGGAGGGATTTTCCCTCTCGCCTTCTTTTATGGAGATTACATGGCACAAGCAACTTACATCACAGCATCCGAACTAGCAGAGTCTTTTGATTCTAGGATGATTAAACAATTGTCTTCGTATACGGGAAGTCCACAATCTAGCGTGGACAACTCAACTGTAACGAATGCTATTGAAAAAGCATCTTCAGAAGTTGAGTCTTATGCGTTGCGTGGTGGTCTTTACACATCTACTAATTTGTCTGATTTACAAACCTCGGACGATTGGGCTTTAAAAACACTTGTTTCCACCTTGACAATGAAACATTTGTTTCGTGGCAAAACGGGTCAAATACCACCTGACATGATTGCAATGGTTGGAGAAGCTACAGCGACTCTTGAAGAATTGCGGGAAGGCAAGAGGGTGTTCAATCTAAGTACCACCCACGATGCAGGTAAGGCAAAGGCGTTTACTATTAGCTCAAACGTGAGAAGTAATTTAAATATGCCTTCTGATGGCATGAACTTCCCTAGAAGGATTACCAATAAATACTAATGGCAACACTACGCATTAAATCCAGTGAACTTGGTGGTGCTTTGATGACACGAATTACCGACTTGGTAAATAGCCAAGAGCTATCTACTGTGTTGGTTGATAGGGCTAAAACTAGAATTAGAAACCAAGGCGACTCAACACATAAGTACGAGGAGCTTTGGGCAACAAGGTTTAGCGCAGGATACAGAAAAGGTGGAAAAGCATTACGTGACACTGGTGTTCTAATGTCCAACCTGCACTCGGAATCTTTAAAAAATTCGACAAATAGGGTTCGGTGGATTCTTAAAGACGGAACGGGATATGGTTTAAAACACCAAGAGGGTTACACAGTCAGAGGACCAATTGCTATACCCCTTAACAAAAAGTGTGCAAGCATTCTAGCTCGGCTTGGCGACCCTCCCCATGACATTAGTGCTATTCCAGATTTTTTAGAAGAAGCACCTAGTTTGAAAGAGGCTCAAAAAGGTAGTAACGCATCTATTAAATGGGACTATTATGTAATAGATTATGAAGGCGATATGGAAGTAAAGCCAAGAAAGATTGCGAATGCTCCACCAGAAGACATTAAAGCTATATCAAGAGTAATAAAAAGAAGAATTAGAAAACAAGGACAAAAATAAAATGGCAAACATTTTTAACATAAGCGGAGCTACAACCGTCCAATATGATACAAGCAGTACTGCGGGGTCAAGTTTTAGTGGGACGGCTTTAGGACAAACCGACAGTAACGATTTAATTTCATTTGAACTAGAGTATTTTAAAGAGCCAATCCACACGACAGAGTTTGGTCCTCATATACCCGCCCAATACGTCAATCATGGTGCGTTGGGCTATTTAAGCATGACATTAGTTAAGTGGGACTTAGATGCACTAGAAGATTTAACACAAATGTTGCCTGGCACAATAGTTGAATCATCCATCGGTAATATAGGTGCATTGATGCTTGGTGCTGATACAGCCGTAGGTGTTGCAGACCAAACATATTCGGCAGGTGGGCAATGTGCTATCAAACTTGTGACCAGTATTGGAAGCGACTACACTTTTCGCAACTGTATTATAGACGGTAGAATCAGGGTTATGGACTTCGGAAATAGACCACAGAGATTGGCTTTAAATTTCCTTTGCTTGCCATTTGCAGAATCAGACGGCAATTTAACAGACGGAAGCGTAATTTACACAGAATCTTAATTTTTAACAGGAGGATATTTTAATGAAAGTAATTGAAACAAGCAACGATGACCATGTATTCCAAGTCACAGTTAAAAACAAGGGCATTATATTTATTGATGGGTTTGAATTGGCATCAAGATGTGCGGAGATACCAGGCGTTGATGATGGCAATGCAAAAGCCACAGATATTGCACAGGCAGTTTCAGATGTTGGGTGGAGCGAGTCGCAAATGTCTAGTTTCAATAGCCACGAATTGTTTTCGGTCGGCTCAAAAGTGTTGGTGGCAATTGAAAACATGGGAAAGTCGTAGAACCGTATGCAAATTTTGCCAAAGTATATGGTTGGTGTCCAAATGTCAGGGGCTTGTCAAGAGGAGAAGTCGAACTTGGTTTAATGGCAAGAATTACGAAGATGAGAGCATTAACTTGTTTGGAATACTTCCAAGGTGTTGGAGCAATACTAAATCCAGAAGTTCTTGTGGGACTAGCATCTCAAGCAGGATTACCAGATAACGAATTGGTTAAATTACAAATGAACATAAATAAGCAGAATATGAGGAATCAATCATGGCAGTAGCATTAGAAACATCAAACGGTCTATTTAAAAGACTAGGAAAACTATTTTTTATTGCAAGAAAAGTTGAAGCGCATCAAGGCACAGGTTCAGGAAGTTTGGCAGATGAAATCGAAGATGTTGTGGATGAATTTACTTCGGCTGACATGCACATGGTTTCTGATTTTACAGCGAAAGATGCCATCTTAAATTGGCAAAAAAGTGCGGGTGACATTATGTACACAATTTCAAACATCGCAAAGCGATGCGTTATTGAAATGGTAAACGATGACACAACCTTGAACCAAAAAACATTACGGCAAGCATTGGAAGAACTTGTAGACCAAATGAGTACCTCGGCTCATGTTGAAGATGCGGTCTTTTCATTAGGTGGCGATGATTCACCCACCAGTTTTACGGGTACAGGTAGTGGCAGATACTTCACTTCTACATCCAATGGCGAGGGTAAAAAATTCCAATACTTGCGAGTAGGTGGCACGACACTTGAGTGTGTAAAAGATGCACAGGTTTCTGGAACAGCAGGGCGTGAAAGCTTTACTCTTATGAGCGACAAGGCAATATCAGATATTCGTGACCCTGCATTTCCAGGTGGTTACGGAAGTACCAACACCATTGCGGTATCAGACCCAACATATTCGCAGTCCAATGCTGTTGGTCGTAACATGTTAAATAATGGAGATTTTGAAACCTTCACAGTGGCTAACACACCAGACAACTGGACAGTGGCGACAGGCACTATTGGCACAACACTTTTAGAAAACACAGGTTATCACAGGGGTGCTAAATGTTTACGTATTAAGGGTGACGGCTCACAGCTTACAAAAATTACTCAAACATTTAATACAGCAGGACAGACTACTGCAAAGTTTAAACCCGAAACCAGATATGGATTATGCTTTTGGATTAAAGTAGATGCGGGTGTATCAGCAGGAGTTTTAAAAATACGTATTTACAAAGCAGACGGCTCAACAGTTTTAGATACTGCTGATGAGTCTGTTACTTTAACAGGGTTGGTGGATGACTTCTGGACTGCGAAGGCAGTAACATTTTCAACCCCATTAGTGCTAGATTCTAGTTACAGCATAAGTGTAGAACTAACAACGGCTGTGACAAACAATGGAAACGTATACATAGACGGCTTGCAAGTAATAAGGATGCAACATTTAACCAACGAGTCAAGTTTCCATATTGCAGTTATTCCAGGCGCAACGGATTTCATTTTAGAAGATGTGGCTAAAGTTACTATTACTCAGTCCACAACCAGTGAGTTTCAAAAATACTTAAATAAGTTTTTAGGTCTTGAGGATTTGGGTATACAAATACCCTATCACACATCCGCTTCTATTGCGGATAGTTTGATTGCGTAATACTTTATGGCAACTACTACGCAAAGAGAAGTCTATGAGGGTTTGCTAACCGACCTAAAAACTGTATCTGATGTGCATGATGATTTTATCTACATCACGCCAATGCCTGTGTTTTCCCCTGCGGATTCGCTTTTTATACAGCTTATTCCTGGAGTTCCACTACCACAAACTGAGGTTTCGGGACTAGGTTTGGTGGAAGAAACATTTAAAGTAGCTGTATGGACTAGGGTGTTTCTTGACCAATCTGGACACTCTACCGAAAGAATTACCGATGCAACATTTGGTGTAATGAAAACAATAGGCGATGTTCGTCAGGTGTTAATACACTCGACTGCAAATGGCGAATCAACAATACCTGTCCGTTGGATTTCTGGTTCAACGCCAACAGAATCAGATGCAGAACCAGGTTGGGTATATTACGAAGATACTTACCAGGTAGGATACGAAATAGTCTGGAGTTAAAATGGCTGAAAATCTTGGAACAATTGATATAGCGGTAAAGGCAGACGAATCACAAGTCAAAGAAACTTTTGATAAAGCTTTAGGTGACGGTGGTAAAAAAGCGGGTAAGTCAATTTCCGATTCCCTAAGTTCAATAATGGGTAAAACAGGGAAGAAAATAGGCGACCTAACACACAAAGCACTTGGCAAAGTATATGGCGTTGGTGGCATGCGTGGTCCTGAGTCTGGACCAACAAAGTACGGTAGTGCTTTTGGGTCGAGCATGAAGGGTTCTATGGCAGGGACTCGAATAGGTGCAATTGCGGGTCGTATTGGGGCAATCGCAGGACCAATTGCGGTTGTGGCGGGTGTTGTGATTTCTCTAGGGGTCATTGTTAAAAAAATAATTTCCGCGTTTATTGGCTTGGCAAAAACACTATCGTCAATGGCACATAAATATGCGGGTATAAATGCAGAGATGGCTGTTTTGTCTGCAAAGAAAAAGGTCGGTGGGCTTGCGAGGGATATGCGATTTGCACACATGATTGCACCCGCCACGAAAGAAGCATCAAAAGCTTTGAGTGGGTTGAAAGATGCGGTACTTCCACTCAAGGCGTATGCTATGACAGTTTTACAAATGCTAGGAACAGAGGTTATAGGTATTGTCACAGATATATTAAAGTCTTTGGGTGAACTTCTTGTCACTTTTGGTCCTCTTATCGAAGCCGTTTTGATGCTAACTAGGGTTATATTAAGAATGTTACGTATTATTTTTACGATAAGAAGTAATCCAATTGGTTTTTTGCAGGGCTTAATAACTGGAAAGTCATTTGATATGTTCAATTTCAACGACCTAAAAGAGGGTATTGAAGGAACGAACACAGCACTAGGTAGAATACTCAAAGAGATTAAAGATGGCAAAGACGACCAGTGGATAGAAAACTGGAATGCTTACATGGCTAATGTTGGCGCACAACTCTCAGGCGGTGCTTGGAATCCAAAGTTTAATACCCAAGCTCAAACAGTTCCTTCAAACGGTAGTAATTCACCATCATCGTCATCATTGAATACAGGTTTAACAATTGGTTCGTGGCTTTTAAGCAATGGGCTTAGGTGGATGTGACATGGCTTACAAAATAACGTACAACAATTTTGGGTCAGAGGGTTCTGGAAATACTAAGTGGACTCACATACGCATTGCCAACTATTCAAGCAGTCCATTGTTTGCAGATGATACTCAAACGCACTGGACAACCGAGCATACGATTTCGGGAACAGCTTTGTTAAATGTTGTTGAAAATGATTTACTTACCTCAATAGATAAGTGCAGAACACATCTATCTAAAGTTGGTCGCAACTTAGTAATTAAAGAGGATACCACCACGATTACCAGTGTTGGCAACAATGACTTCGACAAAGTTGATGGGTTGGCGTTGCCATACTCAGATTCTAGTGGCGCAGAATACAACTTTGCAGGAAATACTGATGCGGTCGGTTTCCCGAAGTGCGATTTTGAAATAAATGAATTTTATGGAACTGCAAACGCAATGGTTTCGTTCACCTTTACGTGGGTCGAATCAATGAATGATGGAAGTGCAGATGAAGATTTATCTTATTCAGTTCTTTCCCACGTTTGGAAACAAACATTCACGATTGCCGAGGGAGGGTTACAGACTTGGAGAGTTAATGGAACATTAAGGATTAAACCCTATGCGCCCGTTCCAGGTACTTCTGGGTCTGCGGATTTAGGAAGAAACCCAGACTCATACAGAAATCTGGTTATGCCCAGTGTTCCACCAACATTTAGATTAAAGTCTATGGAGTGGGCAACCAACCAACAGGGCGACACTTTGTTGTACTCTCTAGTATTTCAAGAACACGCAAGAAGATTGCCTAGTCCCGCAAAAAGAGGTTCGGGTTCGTTTACGTTTAAGAAAATGTTAGATGCAGGTGCGGGGCTTTTGGGGATAAAAACTTTTGAAGCAGAGCTAGAAGGTGGTGCAAATGCAAAGACTACGGATTTACTTGCAAGTCTTCTTGATGCAAGCACAAAAAGAATACAGTGGACAGGGGCTACAAAAGATTTAATAACATCTCTTACGATTAGCGAACGAGATATATTTTCAAAAAAGGTAATAGGTTTGCGGGTTACTGCCCAAGGTTTAGATACAAATGTTACGGGTTTACTTAGGGGAGGTTCTTTTACTAATTTAAACTTTGGGATACTAGGAGATTTTGTCACTGACACCAACATTGCAACGTCTGGTAGCGAGTGGGGAGATGCTTTAATATGTTCGTTCAAACGACAAATGTTTATTCCGTATGCGGGATATGATGGCGGTGATTTTCCTAAAGCGCAGTTGATGACTATGCCAGGTAGCCCGCATACGGGAAGTGGTGGTATTACGGGTGGACAAAATAATCAAGGAACTGTAGTTGAAGATATTTACAATCTGGATGAAATAGACTTAGGGAAGCCAGTACCGACTCCCAAGGCAGAAGATTTGCTAGGAGAGGAATTTGGAGAAGAAGCGCAATCTCCAGATGCTATTGCTCATAAGTACATGAATGTTACTGGTATCGAACGAGTAACTATTCAGCAAAACATAGCTGTTACCTCTACGAATGCTATGGTTTCAAAGCACATACCAATTACAACTGGTCCACCAGATATATATATAACGAGTGAATATACATTGACACGTAGCGGTTCTCCACCACCAATGTTGCATTTTGGTGTAAACAAAAATCACATTACTGTTGATGAACAAACGTCAGTAACCGCAGGTGAAATAGATGCTAGTGGCAACAGGGTTTACACAAGGACGATAAACCGAACACTTCGATACCTCTATGGTCATGGTGGTGGTGGTGGGGTTGATGAAGGTGAAACAATACCAATAACCTATTATCTTGGCGAGGAAGCTACTTTGACCGTTTGTTTCAACAATCCAGTAGGATACGTTATGTCAAGACCGTTTGACCCAAGAACCGATAGTGAAATAGACATAAAGGGTTCTACTATATGGAATCCAAGTACAAATTTTGGGGAAACGTATGAACTTGATTTTAGTATTCCAGTAGGGCAAATTTGACAAGGAGGTTATATGTCAGCTTTAAACCAATTCGGGATAGCGTACGATGCGGGTGGGCAACTGACAGAGTTGGCTATGTCGATGAAGGTCACAGACGAGATAGCTATACTTTTAATGCAACAAGGGGTTGATGTATCTAGTATAAACAAACTGTCTGTACCTTCGGGATTTACAAATGTAGGGCAAATGTCTATCTTGTGTTATTTGCCTATAAACATGAATTGGATGGATTTAGATTTGTGGGCAATAGTCGGTCCATGCAAGTGGAAGTTGTCCAATAATTATAGGATTCACAGGGTTTTTGCACAGCCCAGTTCTGGAGTTGACAGGACAACATTGGCGATAGTTTCGGTTGATGATTGGAGATACAACCTAAATATATTTGGTTCTAACAATACGGGTCAAAGCAGTAATAATAAATATGGAAGCGATTTCTCTATTGCAAGCGAGGACGTAACAAACGAAATAGAGGGTGACGTACCAGTACAGGCGGGTTCTTTAGATTCAGATAAGTTACACTTGTGGTATGACCTGAATTGGCTGAAGACACTAGACAACTCATTTAACGCATGGGGATATGAGAGGGAAATGTCAGATGCGGAACTTGCAGACAGGGTGTTGATGTCTTGCGGTGCTATTGCTTGTCCTCAGTTACAGTTAAGAGAGCCGACAAATTGCGGGGTCAATTACGAATCTGAATATGTATATGGAAGTCAAGAACCATCAATGGAATATAATGATTCTACGCATTGGATGGTGGCAGAGTATATTGGAGATGGTTGGAGATGTGCGACCCAACTGTGGAACAGGTTGTCAGAGTTTTACAAAAGCGGTCAGTTAGAATGTGCCTTTGGGAGTCCAGAAAGAAATGATGATTGGGCAGAGGATGATTTCCCAGACCCACTTGATAGAATCCCAGAAGAACCCGAAGTTTTAATGAACAAATGGATGGCTAGGGCAGAAGATGGCAACCAAGAAATACCCTCATCTGTTGATGTAAATTTTCCTGCACGAACCCCAACTGGTAAATATGTAATGTATCAGGTCAATGGGTGTGAGCATGGAAAGCCGTTTACGGGAAATCAACATTATTCTTATAGTGGGAATGCGGTTAGTTTAACCGACCACATAAAAACAAAAACAACAGAAATACCTGCAAGCGAATTGGCGGTTGGTGGCATTACATACATCACCATAGACCCGCTAGAAACTGATTTGCCTCTAGGCTTGACTCAAGCAAGAAAAGATGATTTGCTTCAAAGAGCTTTGCACCTATCGAAGTGTTATTACGCAAGGTATTACGCCTGTTCGGGAACTGCAATGTTTGTAGGTTGGCATCATGCTAGGGCTATACCAGGATGTACTTTGCAAGAGTATGGATTTTCAAGTAGTGTGCAATATACAAGGATTTTAGGTGGCAAACACAATCCTGCATTTGGTTTTTCAACAACAAGTTTTTCAAATTCTTCAGTGGTTACGGGTGGAGGGCTTCTTCTAAACAGACCAGACGGGCAAGCTGAAGTTATTACAGGTGGGGCTTCTTCCTCAAACGATTTGCTTTGTAGTGTTGTTGGAATAATAATGGATGCGGGTGGGTGTGTGGCGAAGGGTTATGTGTTGGAAAGGTTATCTGACGAAGAAACATTTGGAAATGACCAAGACTTGTTAAAGCCGACCGACCGTAGTATTCCAAACATGTGCTATGAGCCACTTAAAATAGGCGACTTGGTTTTGTTTGCCTTTGTTCCAAGGGGAACTGCTGATGATGAGCCAGAGATACCGATGTGTGACCAAGGTGGTTGCAATTATTTGTTTATAGCAGGGGAAGAAGTACAAACTCAGGAGTGTCAATAATGGCTATTAAATACACAACTCAAGAATCTGCGGAGTTAGCATACAGTAAAATTATTACAGGTTTGTTCGATGGGACAAACGAGGTAATTTTAATGGAGGGGCAACCATCCCGTTCTAATTTTATTTCAAAGATAATCATTACAAATACTGATACAGCAAAAATTACGCCTAAGATAAGAATACACAACACCTTAAAGTCGGGTGAAGATGATGAGTATATACAGCTTATGCCAGAGATTGAACTATCCTCAGACGAAAGATTGGTATACGAATCGCCTATCACGCCCTATGGTGGACAGAATCTTGTGATTGAACTTAATGGGGATGTGACAACATCTCAGCCCCAGTATATGATGGTGGTTAAAAATGTTTGACTTACTTACATACGACAACGAGGGCAGACCAAGATTAACTGTAACGGTTGAAAATCTTACACCTACACTTGCTGTGTTCACAGCCAAGAATGCTTTGTTCCCTACAGCGAATTATGCCACAAAAGATATTAGGAATGTGTATTCTGTTTTAGATTTTGATGACACTACAAATGAAAAAACTATTTTTTTAGGTTTGATGCCTAAACAATATAGGGGTGGTAATATAGAGGTTCATTTGCACTTTATGATGACAACAGCAACTTCTGGTGATGTAGATTGGATTGTATATTTTGACCGTTTTGGCTCTAATGATATAGACGTAGATACTAACACTTGGTCAAACACGACAACTGTGACGGATACATCTGTACCGAGTACATCGGGGCAAATAGCAATTACAACAGTAACGGTAACTGAAGGTGCGAACATGGATAACATTACCGCAGGAGATTTGTTTTCTATACAAATTGAGCGTGATGCTTCAACTGATACGGCTACGGGTGATGCGGAACTTTTAGGGGTGGAGATACGAGGAACTTAATGGCTATAGTATTTGATTCAACCGATGGGGACGGTGCAGACTACCTAGCCAATGAGTCACCAATAATATCTTTAACTTCTGCCCCACTAACTTTGGCATGTTGGGTTAATCCAAATTCAATAACAGCCCACGATGCTTGTATAACCATAGGTTCATCGTCAGCCAACCAATTATTTGCATTAAACCTTAGAGCTAACAAAAAAGTTACAATGGAGGTACGTGACTCCTCTGGCGGGAGTTGGGCTTCATCAACAGGGCTTTATCGTGCTTCTGCTTGGCAACATGTTGCGGGTGTTTGTACATCAACTGTTTCAAGGCAAGCATTTTTAGATGGGGTGGGTGGAACAGTTAATACGACAAGTCGAACACCATCATCGGTTGATAGGATAAGAATTGGCGAGTGGTCATCTACGTGGTCAAGACCTTTTGATGGCATGATTGCTGAATGTGCAATATGGAATGTTGCTTTGAGCGATGGGGACATACAAGCAATGGCAAGCGGTTTAACACCTACATTGATTCGCCCAGACTCTCTGGTTTCATACTATCCTCTTGTTCGTAATTATATTGATGAGTTTGGGGTTCAAGAAGTCACACCGAACAATACAGTTGTTTGGGCAAATGAACATCCTATTGCTGTCGAGGATGCACCTTCTACTCATAGGAGCGCATGGGGTGGTATATGATGGGTCAAGACCCACAGGGCATTTGTTGTTATTGTAATTCGTTTCCTCAGTGTGGTCATTTTTGTGAAACGACAGACGAATTTGAATGCTTACAGCAAGGCGGTACTTGGCTAGGTGCGGGGCAATTAGATTGCAACGACTGTGATGAAGTATGCGCTAACTGCGAACAAACCTGTACAGATAATTCTCAATGCCCAGATGGATATATTTGTGAATTTGGACAATGTGTTGTAGACCCTGATGCGAGTGGTTGGGGCGATGACAATGTAATGCCTTGCAATAGACCTGGTATTAGCGGGTCTAAAAATTGTCAAAAAGTTCTTCATGTAAAACGACCATATTTCCCAAATGGCATACCCAACTACAATGCGTGGGGAGTTGCAGTATGGCATCCACCTTGCGATGAGGATTGCGATGGAAGCATTCAGGACGATGGGGAAGTAGACACAGATGGAAACTGGATAATAAAACAGGAAGATTTAGGACCAATATCTTTTGAGCTTGGCACAGACATTTACGATGGAGATGGCGACCCAATAGGAAAATATGAAAGTGGTTGTTGTTGCGAATTGTATCTTATTGTCGCACAGTGTTGGGGTGGTGTTGAATGTATAGGTTTGAATAATATATGCAAATCGGATATACCAGAGTGGAATCCGCAGATTGGTGAGGTGTTAATTCTACGAGGAAAAGACGGAACACCCGCAGAGGGGTGGTGTGGATATACCTTGTACAATTTCAATGAAGATGGTAGTCAAAGATATGGTCCATGCAATAAACCTTTTTATGAATGGGTGTTAAATAATGGTTGCAAGCTAGGTGGTGGCAAATCTGGTTCTGGTGGGTGCGCTGAGTCAGTTAGTCCAGGACCGCTTTTCTGTGATTTAGATATTGAGGTATTCCAAGTTCCAGACCCAAGTTGGGTTTACGGAGGAGGGGATAGATTGTGTAGGTATGCTTGCGATTCGTGTTATGGAATCTTTGAGCAATGCGGAGCTTGTGACTGTCATCCTGAATATCCACAGTGCAAGTGTATAAAATCTGTTGATTGTGACACAGATAGAACTGCCATGAAAATCATTTTCTCAGGAGATGAACAAGACCTTTGTGGACCAACTCACCCTGATGGTGAGTGTTTGTTTATGAATGAGGAGATTACCAGTAGACAGTATGCGTTAAATGATTTCTATTGGAATCTTCCGACTTGCATTACGAATAACACAACGCCTGTGGATGGTGGTACACCATGTCAAGACTGCGAAGTATTACTCTTACAAAGAGAAACTTCTGTATGTTGGTGCGGTGATTTACCGCCTGGTGTTACTTGTGACTTTCCAGAATATGCGTACACTTGGGCAACAAATGATTTATGGAACTCTCGGAGTTACCTAAAACTGTCCGTTCAAAATAGTACGGGAGGTCATAGCCCTGGGTGTTACAAAGTTGTAGGAGTTATTGAAGCAAGACTTTTGCCACCAGATGCGGTGTGGCACACGTTCTGGACATCGGGTGAATGTCATAAATTTCCTGATGGTCATGTGGAATGCCACCCAACCGATGATGACGTTCTGGCAGATTGCGTTTTTTGTACGGGCGACTGCTATGGAGAAAATCCTATACTGAATGGACGGTTTGATTGTATGAGTTTCTGCCCACAAGTCGAGTGTGATGCTCCTTGCGGAACTGCGGGGCATCAGTGTTGGGCTTGTTGTATTACGGACTCTGATGGTAGCCCAAACTGTTGTGACCACCCACCACCTCCTCCTAATGGTAGCCCACCAGAACCGCCACCAAGACAGAAACAAATGGGAGATTGGGATTCTATATTTTTATTCCCAACCAATATAGAAACTGAAATAGATATTGACATCAATAATGTTAAGACCTCAGTGCCTATTTCATTTTCAGATGCACTACAGATTCCCATGATAGATAGTCCAACTGCACAAGATGTTGAAACATATAACAGGTTGTCACCCTTCCAATATGCCCCGAATTATCTCAAAGAGTCATTAAACAAAACTGTGCGAACAGGTGCGGTTGCAGACAAGAGAGCAAAAGTTCCGCAGGTGGACGAAGCTAACTACCTAGGTAATTACTCAGAAGGTTCGCTTGAATGGTCTATGTGGTTGCATATTGGTAATTGCATAGCAGTAAACTCTGAGCAGGATATGACTCGTAAGTGCAGTTTTGACTATACGGTTTTTGCTTATTGTCAGTCAAAAAAATGTAAAGTAGATTCAAAAGTGTTGGAGCATAAGGTTGTACAATTCAATTTAGATACTAATTATTTTGGAGTATCTGATGAAACTTAAAATAACCTACCACGATTCAAATATGCCTATAAAAGAAGTTATTGCCAATGTTACGAGTGTGGGTGAAAATAACTTATCTAAACTTTCAATGGTAAAAAATATAGAGAAGCAAACAAAAGAAAGAATATCACGCATTGAGAAACTTAGAATGGGAGTGACGGGCATAGCAAAAGCAACACTTGGTATAGGATTGGCAAGTAAATCTGAAATTGAAGGGAGAAGAAGTATATGCGAAGTGTGTGAGTTTCGGCAGGGAAGTTCGTGTGGGGCGTGTGGATGCTTTATTAGTCCTAAGACGAAACTAGCAAAAGAACAATGCCCGAAGGGGTTTTGGGGTCAAGCAATTACAATAGAAAACCAGAGGAGTGGAGGATGTGGGTGTGGGAAAAACAAATAATAAAATAACATGGGAAGTAGTAGAGCAAAACAGAAATTGTCATACGGTTCGTGTGGATGCGACTAACTCAAAGTGGGAACAATACTTTCTGTTGTCTAGTGACAGACATCACGATAATGCTCACACTGACCATGCTTTAGAATTGAAGCACCTAAAGTTAGCAAGGGAAAGGGGTGCAGGGATAATAGATGTCGGGGATATGCACTGTGCGATGCAAGGCAAGTGGGATAAAAGGTCAGACCTTACGGCAACAAGACCCGAACAGCAGGAAGGTAGATACATTGACTCTTTGGTTGAGTGTGCATCTAATTTTTACGCACCATTTGCCGAGAACTTTGTAGTAATAGGACGGGGTAATCACGAAACATCTATACTGAAACGACATGAAACAGACTTAACCGAAAGAACTTGTGAACGTATGTCTGCCCTTTCGGGTCATAAAGTTCATACTGGCGGTTACGGTGGTTGGATTCGGTTTATGATTAAACTGAATGGCTCTATCAATCAGTGCAACATGAAGTATTATCATGGCTCAGGTGGCGGTGGTCCAGTTACCAGAGGGGTTATCCAGACAAATCGTATGGCGGTGATTTATCCACAAGCTCATATCATTTGTTCTGGTCACACCCACGACCAATGGATTGTTCCTATAGCAAGGGAGAAGTTATTTAAATCGGGTCGTATCGGTATGGACGAAGCATTACATGTGCGCTGTGGAACTTACAAAGATGAGTACATGGACGGCTTTGGTGGTTGGCATATCGAGCGAGGAGGACCACCAAAAGGTTTGGGAGCAATGTGGCTTCGGTTCTATGTGACGGATTCAACAAACAATGTAATAGGTTGGGAAGTTGTTAGGGCTAAATAATGAAAATGATACGGGTAACTTGGGTTGATGCTGAAACCATCGGGGATTCTGGTTGGCAAGATTTGTCTGACATGCAGGATATAAAGGAAATTAAGCCACCAGTAATGCAAACCGTTGGTTTTGTTTTAGGTGATTTTGATACGCATATAACAATTACGGATTCAATAGGAGAAAAAGAGTGTGGTCATGTAACAAAGATACCAAACGAAATGATTAGAACAGCGTGTTTTCTTGGGGAGATAGTTAAAGCGAAAGAGGAAATAAAAAACCCCGCCCAACGAGAGGGATAAGTTCTCGCAACTATGGGCGGGGTAAAGGAAATTGTGACTTTCGCCACCAGTTATGAATAGCGTAATTATATCATTTTACATCATAAATATCAATACCAAGGTTTGCGGTTGGTAGTATAACACCAGGGTGATTAGAATTTACCCACTCTACAAAACTATCTCTATTCCATCGCATACCACCAAGACGAATTGGCTTTGGAAGCTTACCTGAATCCACCCATCGGTAAATAGTTGAAACTTCAACACCAAACGCCTTAGCAACATCTGACGTATAAATATAAATTAAACACATAAAATACTCCTCTTAGAATGGTATGTCATCATCTGGAACTTTTGTCGCTACAGATGAAACTGGAATCTCTTTTTCCTGTGAATCGCCTGAAACATTCTTGATGTTCCTAACTTCGACAACGGTAAACTTACCTCTTTTCCCTTCGACTTCTTTGTTTGAGAAATCTGCTTGAATGCGAAGACCTATTAAATCAAATACATCTTGATTAAAAAATGTATCCCAATCTGCGGATGTGTAACCAAGCATTGAAAACCATCTTAGCGCAACGGAGGCAGGGGCGGTTTTCCCAATGTAGTCGTGCGTGTACCGTTCTTTGTTCGGAAGGTTTACGTCTTCACGACACAAGCAAACCTTAATCGCAGGACCACCTGCGTGTTTAATTAGTTCTACTTTTGTAACTGTTGCAAATTCCATCATTTTTTCTCCTGTGTTGGGATTCTTTCGTGTGTTGCTACTAATTGCTCATCTGAAAACTCGTCTACATCGGTTAAATCCCAATGCTCAAATACAGCACCCGCCCATTTAGTATCTTTGTCCATGTGTGACCTAATAGCTTTGACGAGTTCTTTTCGACAATCTTCTGTAAGTTTAAGTTCATCCTCAAACATTACGGTGTCTTCACCTGCGTAAACATTTATTCCTAAGCCATGAAAAGCTAACGCCTTTACCAAGCATCTTTTTAATGAGTTGTTGATGTCGGTTGAGGATGGGTGAAGAATCGGGTTGTTGTAATTATCCATAACTGGCAAATCTTCTGTAAGGGTCTGTTCGTCAATCGTCACAGACACAGAAACAAATGCGTTACCTTCTTCGTCTTTAAATACTGGATACTCTTGTTCGTTCTTCTTGTACTCAAAGCTTGCTGTTGGGTAATTTTCTTTGCAGATGCTCCAAGCCCAAGCCCACGATAGATAGTTGAATCTACCCTTTTTCTCGACATGCTCTGAGCAGTCTATTCGGGAAAGTGTTTCCCATGCTGATAATTTTTCTTTAGACATTTGCGACCTCCTCGCTTTTAAGTTCTTGTGGCAGTTCTGGTAGTTCCATCCAGGCAACAACTTTTTTTACTTTGTTGCCGTCCTTAAACTGAACTACACCCTCGACTGTATTCTGAGATATAAATTCATCTATCCATTCAGATGTAAACAAAACCTTCTTGCCAATTCTGCAATGCCGAATCTGACCTGAATTTTTCAGTTCCCAAAGCTTTCGTGCTGAAATGTTTAGCCAACTTGCAGTTTCTTTTGAATCTAATAACTTGCCGTCTTGTTGTTTTCTATCACCACTAGAGGTACTGTGTTTCCCATTCCATACCATCAATATCTGGTGGTGATACAATCCTTCGCCCGCCTCAACCAAGCATAAATAACTGTGACATGGAACGCCATCGGGACATTCTTTTGTCTTTGGTAATTCGGGCAACCGTTCTTTTACTGATATCCATTCTTGTGACATAATTTCCTCCTATGTCTTCTAATTGTTTTTACCTTCTAACCACTGTTCGACATTGAACAAAGTACCCTTTGCATTTGATGGAACTCGGTCTTGGATATATTTGACCGCATCCACCAAATCGTTTGGACTAAAGCAAAGCTTACAAGCACTGTACAAATCGTTGGAGAGTACAGCTATATAGAACGGAGAGGGCTTTACTTTGTGGTTCACATAATTGTCTATTTCAAATAAGTGCATACTAAAAATAAGATAATAGCAAAAGTTCAGCACAAGTGTAGAATTTTGTGTATATTATTCAAGAATAAAAAAAGGAGGCAAATATGCCAAAAGTACAAAAGATGCCCGCAATATTATTTTACACAGGCGATTGGTTAAAAGACCCTGCTGTAAGAATGATGACACTTACTCAGCGTGGCTTATGGATAGACATGTTATCGCTCATGTATGAAAGTTCAGACCGAGGATACCTTTCGCTCAAGAATGGTCAGCCAGTTTCTACTGAACAGCTATGCAGAATGGTTGGTTGTTTGGATATCAAAACAGTAGAAGAATGTCTTGAGGCGATGGAATCTGTAGGAGTATTCTCACGCACAAAAGATGGAGTTATCTACTCTAGGCGCATGGTAAATGACGAGAAGATTCGTGAAGCAAAGGCGAAAGCGGGTCGTGCTAGTGGGAAGTCTAGGAATAAAAAACGAACACAACTTGAACAAAATCTGAACAAAGAGGCAACACCCCTTGAATATGAATATGAAGATGAAACTGTAATTGAAAAACCTGTTGTTATAAATTCATCCGAAAGAGCAAATTCATCTTATATGAACAGGACTCAAGTTCAAGATGCTTGGAATGTTATCCCAGAAAACCGACAACGAGGTTTTGGAAAGTTTCAGACGGCTTTTATTGACAATGTTATTCATGGCTGTGTAGATATTAAGCGAGTAAAGTCTGCGCTTCGTGAATACTTTTCTTCCAGTGAGGGTATGGGCGAGTATTGGCGCACACCTGCGACCTTGATGGAAGATTTTATTTGGGAAGAAAACCCTGCGCTGTGGGGCAGGGGTCGTGCAAAAGAGTCTGTGTTTCCCAGTGACGTTTTTGAACATCAGAAAATAATTACTCGATACATCAGCGCATCGGATGAGAATAAAGAAAACTACGCAAAGCTTTACGAGCATCAAGAGTCTGCGGGAAAAGTAGAATCTCAAATAAAAGCTACGATAGCTTACCGAGTTTGGAACAAATATCCTGAGTATCGAAAATAAGACCCAGATGGACTATTACGTGGGTTCTTGCGGTCAATATGCCCTAGTTACGCCAAAAACCCCAAAGCCCCTGTATGGGCTTATATGGGGCTGTATAGGCATCCTGCTAAAAAGAGTGATTTCTAATAATATCAACACACATAAAGAAAATTGTGTATATTACCGATATGAACAAAAAGGCGAAAAGCCGAAAGGATAAATGAAATGAATGCAGAATTAGTACAAGATAAAAAATCGGGATGTTGGGTTGCCAATAGCCATGAGGCATGGTTTAACCACAAGTGGGTTTGCAATATATGTAAATGCAATGTAAGTGGTGCGATGCCGAAAATTATTGGCATCAATGGTGAAACAACTATCAACTGTCCAGAATGTTTTTATGAAGATACAGGCACATCACCAGATTGGATTTGTTGTAATAGCGATTACGATAAAATCCCCATTGAAAATTATTGTGAATGTGCTGAATGTCGGGGAATATAAAACAGGCGAGGTGCATCTCACCGCATAACTTTGTGCGAATAAACTAAAACAGGCGAAAGCCGAAAGGATAAATGAAAATGCGAATAATTAAAGAAAAAGACGCAATCACTATTGCTACTGAAGGCGTGGTTTTAGCACTCTCAGAAAAATTATATCGCCAGCAACGTGCAGAATATATTGCACAGAATAAATGCAATGGTGGTGAGCCGTTGCTGTGTGAGTATTTTGAACAGAGTAAAACGGGCAGGAATGTCAAACGATATTTGCCGCTATCAATTCACCGATGGCAAAAGGTACAAAAACATGAACAAGCAAACAAATAAGTTTCATTGTGATTTGAAACACCCAACCAGAAAAGAAATAATTGCCCGCCAAAATGTTCTCGCAATGTTAAAAATGTACCAAATGGCGAACGCATCATTAAGCCGAAAAGAATGTTTTGAATTGATGCTAAAAAAAGAACGAAAGTTTTTGGGGTTGGATATAAAACTAAAACCAAACAAGAATAGGAAAAAACGAAAATGAAAAACGGAAAAAAAATAACTTGCCCACATTGCAAAAAACAAGCAACAATTTATCATGGCAAATTTACCGCGCTAATGTGCGGGCGAATGCAGGATGGTGCAGTTGTTGAGGGTTGCGGTAAAATGGTCGATAAAGCAGATTGGCTGGAAGGCACAAAAGCAAGTAAGCCCGAAACCTGTTAAGATAAAACAACAATTTGACCGTTGTTCAAAAAAGCGCACAACGCGCACCAACGGCGAATGTAAAACGAAAGGAGTGCAATATGGCACTACGCGCAACGAAACCGTCGGCGCGAACAAGACGGTTAAAATTATTGATGTACGGTGATGCAGGAGTTGGTAAAACAACCGCTTGCTGCCAAATGCCCGCGCCGTACTTGATTGATTCCGAACGCGGTACGGATAATTACCACGAACTTGTCAACGCGGTTGGTGGTGCAGTTTTCCAAACAACTTCAATTGAAGATGTGATTGATGAAGTGCGCAATTTATCAATCGAACCGCATGATTTTAAGACGTTGGTAATTGATTCTATTTCACCCTTGTTTTTTGATTTGGTCGAAAAGTGTGAAAAAGAGGTTGGCAATGAGTGGGGCAAACATTACCAAGAAGCCAGCAAGCACATGAAACGCTTGGTGAATTTGTTGCTGCGCTTGGATATGAACGTTGTTATCACTGCGCACGCAAAGCCAGAATACGGTGACGAAATGAAAGTGATTGGTACAACCTTTGAAGGTTGGAAACGATTGCCTTACATTTTCGATTTGGTATTGCACTTGGAAAAGCCAACACCAACGAAGCGATTTGCGCGAGTTTGCAAAACTCGAATTGAGGGTTTTCCTGATGGCGAAACATTTGAATGGACATTTGAAGAATTGGCCAAACGCTATTCGATGCAAGAACTTGAACGAACTGCGAAGGTCGTTACGCCAGCAACTTCAAAACAGGTTGCAGAAATTGAAGCGTATGTAATTAACTACGTAAGCGGTGGCGAATTTGTAAGCAATTGTTTGACAAAACTCGGCATTGATGAATTGAAGGATTTAACAAAAGAACAGGCAACTAAAATGGTTGCCGCAATTAAAAAGAAAGTGAGTGTAAAGTAATGACATTTAATTTTGATGCAACTGGAGTAGAGGAAAAAACCTTTATCTGTTTTCCTGCGGGTGAATATGAAGCCGAAATTGTTGAGATAAAACAACAGGTTTCAAAGAAGGGTAACGATATGCTAAAACTTGATATTGATTGCTATTCAAACGATGGCAAGAAGGTGCGGGTTTTTGATTATATTGTTGCGCCTTCATCACTGTACAAATTAAAAGCAATCTGCAAATTTACTGGGATTGCTTTTGATGGTAAAATCGAGGAACAATTGCTGAAAGGCAAGCGCGTATTTGTGAAGTTAAAGATTGACCCAGAAGGCGAATACCCTGCGCGTAATTCAATCGCAGCATATATTGGGGCTTGTAGTCAAAAACAGCAACCCCAACCTGAAACAACGAAGCCAATAATAGATGATGATATTCCATTTTGATATTTAACCTTTCGTGCCGTGGGCGGTGTAAAAACCGTCTGCGGTGAAAGGTAACGAAAAGACAACAAACGAAAGGTAAAGTAAGTAATGAAAAAAAAACACGATGAATGTATTAGTGGGATTAAAATTATTGCCAAGATTTTATTCAAAATGAAAATCGAGGAACGCATTAATTGCTTAAATGAAATACGGATGGAGTTGCACAGAGTTTCGCCATTTAAGAATGAACCTGTTGATTGTGTGCAGTGGATTAAATGCGAAGATGTTTTTGCGAACGATTACAACCCCAACAGCGTTGCCCCACCAGAAATGAAACTTTTAGAACATAGTATTGACGAGGATGGTTATACGCAACCAATTGTTGCGTGGGAACGCGAAGAGCATTTTGAGGTTATAGATGGTTTCCATCGAAATCGAGTTGGACGGGAGTGTCCGAGCGTTACAGATAGGATACACAATCATTTACCGTTAGCAGTAATAAATACAAACCGCGAAGATAGAAACGATAGAATCGCATCGACAATTCGACACAATCGCGCAAGGGGCAAGCACAAAATTGATGCAATGGCTGAAATTGTGATTGAATTAAAACGGCGCAATTGGTCGGACAAGCGCATATCTAAAGAACTTGGCATGGATGCAGATGAAGTTTTGCGTTTATCACAAATTACTGGTCTTGCAGAAATGTTTGCAAATCATGAATTTAGTGAAGCGTGGGAAGCAGAATCTATTGACGAAAGCGATACATTAGATGAAGCAAATATTTAGAAACTATCTTGAATGGGAAGATTGGCAACGAGGGATGTATGCGCCAATGAAACCCGAATTAGAAGAACGCATGATTGAGGATGCTATACAATTGTTGTCTAATTCGGACAAATGTTTAGCGTTCATGGAGCGTGTAACAATAACAATGCCTATTGCAACACTTGTAAATTTAACTAATTTAGGTTGTAATCGTAAGGCGTGGATTGGTCAAGCATCATGTTTTGAATATGCTGGCTGTGTTGATTTAGCGACACGAATAGCATGGTGGAAACTAGAACCACAACAACAAAACGAAGCAAATGAAATCGCAAAATTAGTAATAAATGAATGGGAGCAACAATGCCTAAACAAGCAATTGGTATTAATGTTTTAGAAGCAGCAAAACAGCGCATAGGTTGGACTTTTGATAATTATGAAAACATATACATTAGTTTTAGTGGGGGCAAGGATTCAACGGTAATGCTTCATCTTGTAATGGACGAGGCGATAAAAAGAAAGCGCAAGGTCGGGGTTATGTTTATTGATTTAGAAGGTCAATATAAAATGACTATTTCGCATACTCAGGCGTGCTACGATTTATATGAAAAGCATATCGAACCGCATTGGATTTGTTTACCAATTCATTTGCGAAATGCAGTAAGTGTATACGACCCATTTTGGGTATGTTGGGAAGAATCAGAAAAAGAAAATTGGATTCGTTCCAAACCGAAAACATGTATTGACGATGAAAATTTTTACCCTTTCTTTTGTGAAGGTATGGAGTTTGAAGAGTTTGTACCAGAATTTGGTGATTGGTTTGCAGGTGATAAAACGGCTGCGTGTTTTGTTGGTATACGAACCGATGAAAGTTTGAATAGGTATAGAACTATTACACATAAAAACAAAAAGCGTGTAGATGATTTGGGTTGGACAACACGTGTAACTGAGCGGTGTACAAATATTTATCCGATTTATGATTGGAGAACAGAAGATGTTTGGGCATATCATGGAAAGAATCCCGATAGACCATATAACAAATTATACGATTTAATGTACAAAGCAGGTTTGACAATACACCAAAGTAGGATTTGCCAGCCCTATGGCGATGACCAAAGAAGGGGGTTATGGTTATTTCATTTAATCGAGCCAGAAACATGGTCAAGGGTTGTTGCAAGAGTAAATGGGGCAAACTCTGGTGCGTTATATGTAAATGAATCTGGAAATATGACGGGTTATAGAAAGATAAGCAAGCCAGAGGGGCATACGTGGGAAAGTTTTGCAAACCTGCTTGTAAATTCAATGCCACCAAAAACTTGCGAACACTATAAAAACAAAATTGCGAAGTTTTGTCAATGGTGGCAAGAACGAGGGTACAGTGAGGGTATTCCTGATGAAGGGGATTTGCGGCTGGAACAAGATAGAAAAATTCCATCTTGGCGCAGGGTGTGTAAATCATTGTTGCGTAATGATTTTTGGTGTAAGGGATTAAGTTTTACGCAAACAAAATCAACGGCATATCAAAAATATTTGGATTTTATGAAGCAAAAAAGAGAAACAATGGAATTGAGTGGCATGCTATTTGAAAAACGAAAGGTAAAGTAATGGTTGAAGAAAATAAAATTATTTCGATAGTTGATTGGAATGAGCATTTTGAAAAATCTCAAACGCGAAAAATAGCCAAGCATTCTTGGGTTGCAGTGCCAAATAAACACGATGGTTTGGGATTGAAAAAGATGCTACGCGAAGAAAATGGGCTTGAAATCTTTGCCATTTGGATTTTCTTAATTCAGATTGCAAGCAAATGCGAAACGCGCGGTATTCTTGCAGACGAAAAGGGGCGGGGTTACTCAATTGACGATATTGCCTTGAAGGTTGGCTGCAAAACGCAAACAGTTGAATGCGCAATTCCGTTTCTAGTGTCAATAAACTGGGTTTCTATAGTCACTGGTAGCACGCTACCAGCAGACTACCAGCACGCTACCACCGCGCTACCACCAGACTACCACGGCACTGGTAGCACACTGGTAACTACATTACATAACAATACAGAACATAACACTACAGAACAGCATATAACAAAACAGGATAAAACAGAACCATATTTTCCAGAAGGCAATTCTGTTGAAGATGAGGCTGTTAGGGCGTTCGCTACTGGATACCTGCGAAATCCCATAATTCAAACCGTAATTTCGGCGATTCCTAAACATAGGCTGGTTAGCCCAGTGCCAACCGCGCGTGCAATCATCGCTGCAATCAATCGCACCAACGCTAAAACGCACGAAGAACGTAAAATTGCAGCAGTCGCGCTTGCTGAACGTTTTGAGTTATATTACGCTTCGTCCGAAGGGCAACAGGAATATTTCAAAGACCCAGATAAATGGTTGAATGAAGATAGGCATTTGGTTGACCCAAGCGTTTGGGATTCACGAAAAAAACAAACAGAGGCTACACCGTGGGAACGAATACACGAATTAAACGAGGAATAAAATGCTATTAACAAATAAACAAATGAACGCTATGATTGAAAAAGTGGAAACGCTAGAAACCACAATTAGACCAGATGAAATAACAGATATTAGATATGCAGTTAAAACAATCAAATTACTAATTGAACTAAACAAAAATTCGGTTGATGGAATTTTGCAACACCACAAAGCACTTGACACATTGCTAACAATACGAAGTATTGAAAAGGCAATAGACACTGCTGAGATATGCACAAAGTGTGATGGAACTGGTGGTGTTGCCAGTAATAAAGTTTTTGGTTCAATGCTCGGTGCAATTGACGAATGCCCTGAATGTAATGGAACTGGCGAGAAAGTAGGATGAAAATGGAAAACACAAATTTGAAGTTTGACTATTTTTCTCGCGTTGGCATTTCTGCAACATTATTAAAATCAATCATAAAACAATCGCCAGTACACGCAGCAACCCGAATGCGAACCTTCAAGCCATCGCCAACGATGAACCTTGGCACGGCTGCACATTGCGCAATCCTTGAACCCCATCGCTACAATGAGTTGATTGCCATTTGCCCAGATTGCGACAGGCGAACAAAAACGGGCAAAGCAGAATACGCTTCGTTTGTTGAAAGTGCTGGCAAAAAGACGGTTATCAAATACGACCAGCATGAAGCAGTAATAGCAATGGCAAATGCGGTTGATGAACATGAACACGCTACTGAATTGATGCAGGATACAAAGCGCGAAGTTGAAATTGATTTTGCATTTGATGGCGAAACGTGCAAGGCAAAAATTGATGCAGTCAAGGGTGATAATACAATTATTGATATTAAAACAACCATTGATGCAAGCCCAGATGCCTTTGCAAGACAATCTGCAAGTTTGTTTTATCAAATGCAAATGGCGTGGTACGCGAAGGCAATTGGTAGCAGTTGGAAAACGTGCAACTGTTATGTAATTGCGGTTGAAAATACAGAGCCTTATGGCGTTGCTGTTTATCGCTATGATGTTGATGTACTCGATAACGGCTGGAAGTTATGCTGTAGGGCATTACGACAATGGCGCGATTACAACGCAACAATTTCAAAAAATGAAACGCCAAAAGCGTATGGCGATTGTGTTTACGATATTGAATTGCCCGCGTGGGCAGAAAGGGTTTGAAATGAATAAAGAAAAACTAAACGAACAACGGGTTAAGCAGGAAGGGCTTATTCAGTCACTTGCAAATCAACAAACGGTTTTGCACAAATCGCGCGTTGATGTGTATTCGCTATTGAGCGAAGGATGCCTGTATGAAGTACACGTTGAAACAGAAAACTACAGTAAAACGCGCGAAGAATTGAACTGTTCGCCAAATGTTGTTGGGGTTTGGCACGTTCCCAGTATCTTGGGCAGATTAGAGCGTTTGACAAATCCTCAAGAAGTTACATTGATTGCAAATGAATTGATGTATGAACTGTATGAAATTACACCGTACGTGGCTACAGATTTTGGTTTACAACTTGATGAACCTGAATCGGGTGACCAAGATGCTGCGGATGATATGAAAGAAAGGGAGTTTTTGAATGATTGACAAAACAACAGAAAAACTAGGTTGCGTGGGGTTGTTTTTTGTAGTGTTTGCAACACTTTTAATGCTTGCAGTACGGGGCTTTGCATTTGGTGTTGGTGTGTATTTTGCGTTTCGCGTTTTGGGAGTTGAAATATGAAGAACAGTATATTTTTCTCAAAAACGTACGAAGAAATGCAGGTTGCAATCGCAATAAAAAAAGCAAACGATTATGAAAACGGAACAACAAAATGGCAATTTGATAAACTGCGCAAGCGAATTATTGAACTTGAAAGTGAACTTGAAAAAATGAAAGGCGTAACGAATGAACGAAATAGAAACAACAATTGACAGGGGTGCAGAATGGAAAAAAACGCTTGAACTTATGGCGGGGCTTTTTCCAAAGTGGGCGGTTACGCCACAACAATTTAATTCGTGGAAGGAACAATTCGGGATGCTAAACCCAGAGTGGTTTCGTGAAGCATTGAAAGTTGTATACCATCGCTATAATTCTGAAACGCCAAAACCCAAATGGGTGGCGGATGCGTTCAAAGAGGTACGTGCTGGGCATCGCGGCGTACCTTTAACCGAAAGCGATAGCGCAGAATCGCAACGGCAAAAAGCAATACAAGAACGAAAAGAAGAAGAATATCAAGTGAATTTGGAACGCGAAAACGCTTGGCTGGTTGTTGCAAGTTGGGATAACGAAGAACGAATAAACTGGGCTACACAATTCAAAGAACGATTTGAGGGGATTGCAGAACTTAACGATACGGCGAATATGAATACATGGTCTAAAACATTTGCACAATTTGTAAAAGCATTTCGGGTAGTTGAGGAACGAAACGCATGAACGGAATAAAATCAAGCAAGGCAACAACACCATTTTCAAAGTTGTCGCAACGTTGCCAAAATATTTTGATTGAAATGAAAAAAAAAGAATGGACAAGCAGAATTGAAATATCAAAAACCTTAGATATAACAGTTGCGCAAATAACTTCATCAATGGAGTTATTGAAATACCACGGCTATAAATTTGATTCGCGCATAATTGAAAATAAAAATTATTATGAATACAGGTTTACGGATGGTGAACAACGTGAGCAGGTTCAAAGGCTTGCCACACGAAGCGTAAACGCCAGCCTAGAGCGTTTGATAATCGAAATGAACCGTATCCGCAATACGTCAAACGAGCGCGGTATACGCAAAATAGCGAGTAATGCGCTTGAAGCGTGCGGTTTATTGACGGATTAGGGCGGGTTTTGTACCTTTTCGCTGAATAATGACAAAAAAATGGTAAAATTGCCACATATTGGCTACATTGAGCCGATAAGTTTGTATAATGGAAAGCATGTCAAACGAACAAACAACAAAAGGAAACGAAACAATGAACAAACTAAACATCATCATCAAAAAGAACAGAAGCAACAAAGAAGTGGCATTCAAGATTGTGCGAAGTTGTGGTCAACTTCTCAAAAGAAGAATGAAATTAAACGATGCGTACTTCATGCTCGCAAACGGTTCAGCAAGAATCGCAAAAGATTTTTGAACAAACACAAACCCCAAAACGAAAGGCAAAACAAAATGACAAACGAAACAACAAACAAAGAAACAATCGACACAATCAGTCTTTCGCAGTTGGTTGATATTGTTGAACAGGCAGAGGATGAAATCCTTGAAGAAACAGATGAAACAATGGCTTTTCTTCGTATGAAGAATTATCAACAATTGAGTATGCTTCTCGACTATTTGCGAATGGCAAAAAGAGCAACAGGTGAACGACAGCAAATGATTTTGGAATATGCCAAGAAGCACTACAAAAGTTTGTACACTCGGCAACAGCAAAAAGTCGAGTTCATACAGCCTCTTTTACGCAGCGTATCTTTTACTTAATAAACCGCCGAAAAACAGAAAGGGAAAATGAAAATGGAACAAAGAAAATATGACATCAAAGGCATGACCGTCAATGGAAGGGAATTGCTTGCACTGATGGGTAATTCATTTGGAATCAGCGGTGGGGCTTGGCTAGATGAGAAGAATGTTCATAATCTCACAGACAAAGCAATTGAAGGAATTGTTTTTATGTTGTGGACTATGAAGAATCTTCCACCAGACAAAGAAAAAGACAAGCAACTGGTGTTGAAAGAACTTGGCAATGGGTTGTGGGAAGATAATGAATAAACCGCCGCAAGGCACAACGAAAGGATAGCACAATGAAATATTTGAAATTATTACTTGAAGCCACAATAGAATTTTTAACGGTGGGGTTGAGCAGCAGACCACATAACGGCGGTGAAAAATGAAAACAGCAATTTATTCAATTCAATACAGCAATTGCAAAGAACAACCAAAATGCTTTATTCAACACAGACCAGCATTAGCCTGTTTTAATCGTGAGGCTAGCCGTCTAAGAAAGGGCGATGTATCTTGGGGTTCTGTTAGGCTGGTTAAATGGGAAGCAACAGGAACGCCGCGCAGCGTTGCAAGTGCAATGGTTGAAATTGGTTCAGCGATTTCGGGTGGTATTCCAATTCGACAAATAAACAATCAGGCGATTGTGCAAATGGCAAAAATAGAATCGTGGATTCTCCAAGAACAGGTAAGTATTTTGGCGTAATCTGCTAGAATATAATTGGTATCGGTATACGCGATACTTTAACATATCCCCCTTGACCCCTGCCGAGTTTTTTCGTTTACTTGGTAGGGGTTCTTTTTTGGGGGCATTATATTTTTTTTAATGTGCAATAATAAAATAGCCGAAACGTATATTATTGGAGTAATTAAAATGGCAGAAATTAGGGGAATTGATGTAAACGAAATTTCAAACGCTGCGTTGCGCTGGGCAAAACACGCGCAACATCGCCACGGTTACGGAAAATGGGAACTGGACGAATTGCACAATGAGGCGTTTATTATTACTGCGCACTTGGTTGAATCTGGACGTTACGACCCCACCAAGGCGAAGTTGATTACGTTTCTATCTTACGCATTACCTTTTGAAGTTAGGCGAAAATATAGGCGTATGAATGGCGAAAGATTGCTTACAAATAAAGAAGGCAAAAAAGAATACCAGCGCAAAGAATATGTTAGCAGTGATATAATTGAATCGGCGGAAACCAATTATGATGGTACACTACAAACAATTGAACCCAAGCCAAATAGCGAATGGGCAAGGGCTAGGATTGCAGGGTTTACGGCTAGGGAATTGACAAAACGCGGGCTGAGTTACAAACAACAAAAACAACAGGCGGAGCAATTCAGAAATGACCAACGGAAATCAAAAGGGCAAACGCGGTGAACGGTTTGTTGCGCAATGGCTTAGGGATTCTTTTGGATGTAAAGCGCGGCGGGGGAAACAATACTGTGGGCTAGAAGGAAATGCCGATGTGGTTGGCGGGTTTCCAAACACGCACTGCGAAGTTAAATTTGTGGAATCCCTGAATTTGTACAAGGCAATGCATCAAGCAATAAACGAATGTGGGCAGTCAATACCGTATGTTGCACATAAAAAAAATCGGCAAGAACTCTTGATAACAGTACGCGCAAAAGATTTATTAGCATTTTCTTTGGCAGTGGTCGAGCAAGATGCGATAAACAAACGATGACAAAAGATAATCAAAATGGTTGGGGCGAACATAAGCGCCTCGTTTTACATAGGCTTGGAGCAATAGAAAATGATTTACACACAATTGAAAAGCGCTTGGCACGAATGGAAAAACAAATGGCAGTGCAAGCAAGCCAAGCGCGTTTGGTTGCTGGTGCAATCGGCGCAGTTGCGGGTTTGTTACCTGCTGTTATTACCATTATTGTTAGCAGGTTGTAGCATGTTTGATTTTATGACAACAAACAAGCCCACGTTTGCGGATGATATGCAAGAACTTGTTGTGGATACTGCGCAGCACGCAACGCAGGAACTGGCTGTTCTTTCTTGGGTTGGTGGATTGGCAACAATGGCGGGCGTTGTCGCGCTAGTTATTACGCGCGGTGCAATGGGAATGCGTGCAATCATCATTGGGTGTTTGCTTATTGTGTTAAACTTTGCCATAGCGAATTATCTTTCTTGGATTTTGGTGCCTGTTCTTGTAGCAACTGGCGCAATTAGTTTATCTTGGTCGTATGTTACGATTAAAGAAATGTTACTTAAAAAAAAGGAATGCGAACATGATGTTAGCAACGATTAGTGATATGTTGGGGAATATGTGGTGGACGGCTCTGGTGGGTGTGGTTTGTTTTGTTGGCGGTGTGTATTTTTCATCAACAATAAAAAGTAAGATGGGCAGATAAACCAAATGCCAAATGGCGAACCAGAAAAATACGCTGTTAAGGTTGACCATTTAGGCGCAATAATTCCTGCACCAACAAAAGAACTATTGGAAGAGGTAGCGCGTGGGGTTCATTTAGCGGTTGCTGGTTCTGCGATGGTTGATATGCAAGACAAAGACAACCCCCTACCAAATTGGGATACGCTGCCCGATAACGTTAAGAACTATTGGAGAGAGGGCGCACGATGTTCGTACGCGATTATCGCATTACACGGCGGTGGTTCGGTTGAACAACTGAAGCCAGATGCCAAGTAGACCGCGAACATTCTGCATCAACGGTTGCAAAGCACAATCAATATCAGACTCCCGATTGTGTGCAACCTGCGATGCAGTGCGGCAGAAAAAGATAGATGCAAGGCGGGCGGTAATTGCGAAGAAACGTACAGCAAGGTTTGGTACATCGCGCGAACAAGGTTACGATTGGCAGTGGGAAAAAGTGTCTAAGCACGTAAGGCGAAACGAACCAATTTGCCGAATGTGCAAGAATGCACTAGCCAGTTGCGTTGACCATATCGTGCCGATTAAACAGGGTGGTGAACGTTTAGCAATTGATAACTTGCAGCCATTATGCCACAAATGCCACGCCGTCAAGACCGCACAGGACGTTAGCCGATACAAAGTGGTATGATACGGATAACGCGCACGAATGCAGGGGGGGCGGTTCTAATCGCTACAGGGCTGCGCTACCGTAT
>Ga0098052_1000090_pt1 | contig 49353 bp, 70 predicted proteins | sample 15_taG_FD_81591 | JGI IMG/M metagenome (GOLD analysis project Ga0098052, IMG submission 81591) | Marine viral communities from the Subarctic Pacific Ocean - 15_ETSP_OMZ_AT15312 metaG | ecosystem: Environmental > Aquatic > Marine > Oceanic | place: Pacific Ocean | collected 2015-01-18
AATAAGGCAGATGTTCACTCTTCTTCGCCTTTACGATACCTATTTAATTTGAATAGGGAGAAAATTCCCAGCCACCAAAGGATTTCCAAAAAGACAGCACCTGTTACTATGGCGATACCTATACTGACTATTTGTGGGAGAGGGTTAATCATTGTCGATCAACCCCTGTAAAGAGTTAGATGCCCCATCCCAACCAGGCATTAGAATACCCAGCAACGGTCGCCTCTTAGGGTACAAGTCTTTTACCCATACCCTCAACGACGCTTCCCCAAACCCAAGACGGGGCACGTACTTGTATCTCAAAAGGCGCCACCATGCTTTCGTTCGTAATCTAACATTTCGTCGTTAAGGAGCCGCCTGTGCTCTTCAATAGTCATCAACTTCCCATTCAGGTACATCATGATGATGCGACGAACGAATGCAGAAATACTCATAGCTTCCGCTTCGGATCGGCTTAGGAGCTTAGCAATCTGAGCGTCATCTAGTGTGAACCCGACTTGTCGCTTTCTCCCTGCCATCAACTCTACGCATATTACATGCACTTAAAAGCATGTCGCCGTAGGTTACGGAAACGCATCTTGTATCAACTACTTCATATAGGGCGCTACTAGTCGGTATATTGCAAGGGACTGGAGTAGTGGACTAAGGACACAGCTAAGGAACCAGCAAACAAAAAACAAAAAAAGAAAAAGGAGATGATGACATCGAATTACGCCCATATTATGACCGCCCGACTGGACAGATCAAGACATATCTGTCCCTTATTGAAAGCAAAATCGCCAGTAACTTTCCTCATTGGGGAAAAGGCTCCCAAGGCGTCTGGCCTAAGGGGGACTATGGAAAAGGTATCCTACGCGCAGACCAGTTTAGTATACTCGGAACCTACGGCCAGTGGCTTATCCCTTCATCGGGATCCACAGGTAACCCTAACAGTACCAGCGTAGACAGCTTCGGCTGGTCTTCTAAGAATTTGTCATTCAAGTCTTTAGAAGAATTCTTTTACTTAATCATGGGTATACAATACCCAGTGACTCCGCTTTTGATTACTGAACACCAGTGGCAAATCAGCGGTATCGAAACACCGATTTTGGATCAGCAGATCTTCGAAGTACTTGAGGAACCTTTCGTATGGTACGAGAGTCCGATCGTGATTGAACCCGAGAAAAATATCGTATGCAACCACCGTGTTGTAGGCGGAGCAGCTTCATTCGGTAACAGTACAATTGCAGGCGCAGAAAAGTGGAGAGTTATTGGAAGTGTAGTTGGCCAACATCATGAGCTAATTCAGATGACTCAAAACATCGGAGAGTTGAGCTGATCCCCTCGGGGACCAGCAGGATATTGGAGGTGACATGACATGGCTTCACTAGGAGGACTTGACGTCGCATACGGCTCTAGCTTACAGTTAGTCCGCACCAATGTACTGGTTGTAGATACTGACGCTACCACAACTCAAGCAGAAGCAGATGTTGTTCACAGCATTGCTTCTCAGAAGTGGGTAAGTTCACTGCAACCCGACTTTACTTGTTTCACAAACATGGCAAATGCACAACCTGTTACATTCGCAAACGGGTACGCAACCGCTCTAACTGATCAAGTTGAAAACAGCATCTTGAAAGACTTAACTGCAACTCCCCTTTCTGGTTCTCAGAGAGATGGAACAGCATCCAACAATCGTGGACTAGCTATTGAGGCTATTCTCAGTGTTGGACTCGTTGAGATCCAAGTTGACGACACAGCAGTCGTTGACGATCTCTTCCTCGACGACGGTGGCTCCACCGCAGGCGAAGAAGTTGGTGACGACGAACAAGTCTTCCCTCACGAGTTGCAAAGTGCAGTCATGAAGACCAGCTTCGACGCTGGTTTAATGGCCCAAACAATGGATCTTGAGCTAATCGTAAAAGCATCAGACGCATCTGCAGGAACACCTGTAGTTACCGGAGATGTCAGCGGTTTAACTGACACCAGCACCGCCGCCGCATTAAACGATGCAATCGGCGATTCTGCCACACTTGTCAGCGTGATAGCTCTAGGCCGCGTACTCTGAGTACAAAGGTTAAGTGCACAACCACTAACGACCCAACTCGAAAGCATCCGAGTTGTCACTCTAGGTGACTAGAGAAGTAACGCCTTCGGGTGGGCTGCGGCCCACTCGAAGGCATTTTTTAATTTAATTTATGGCCGACAAGTAACAATACCGTTATATGGAGAGTTCTCGTCGCCAACATTGGAGCACGCTCCGACCGACAGATAGAAGGTGAATAAGATGGCAAACGCAAATCAAGGAAATCGAAGTGGAAACGCTTTTGGAAAGCTAGCAAACGTAACGAACTACCCACAGTACACCCAAGGTGTCAAGCTGGAACCAGGATACTTAATCCGGCTCCGTAGCAGGATGCACTTAGTGGCCGCAGTGGAACCAATGGTAGTCGATCTATTCTTCAGCGACACAGTAAATCTTGGAGAAGACGGTTCAAGTGCATTGAACGGCACAGACGCAACACGTGCAACGCAATATGGTATACAGTCCATGCAGGCTTACTACGATATCACCGACTCTGATGCAGCATCAAACCTCGTCGGTAATATCCTCAAGCCAGACTACGATTCAGGACACATCTCTTTCGATGACCTTGAACCTTTCAAAGGCAATCTATACCAATTATGCCCAACACTACCACTACAGCCTAAGTTCATGGTTACAGATACCGGTGATTGGCACTCTCTTTCAGACGACTCTCCCAACGAAGGCGGAACACCAATCGGCTTCCGTGGAGATGGAACCCCAGCTAACCTATTACAAGTAGGGACAGTTTCTGGTAAAATTTACATGAAACACCCAGCTGGAATCCCACGAAACGTACTCGATGAGGCCCCCGAAGGCGAATCCGGCACAGCTCGTAATGAGAACAAACTCGAAGGTCTTTCAGGATTCATAGACGGCAGCGTCTCCAGCCCCGAAGCACCTAACTGGGATTACTGCATCTTCGTCGAACACGGAGAGAATAACCTACCAACATTCAGATACGTCAACGATTCCGACGAGTGGATCGTAGACGGAAGAGTTCGCCTAATCGGCTGGAAGTACCGAATCCTCGAACTAACTCCCGAGCAAGTCAATACATTCAAGCAACGTTCTGGCGGTCGCTTGAGATTCAAGATCATCAACACAACCGGCCTTCCTGTCGAAGGTTCAATGCTAACGGACTACTTCCCTAAGTGATCCCAAAAGGGGGTCACTAAGTGAGACAACGAGAAAGTAACGAAGAACCCACAGTAGTGGATTTTTCATTGGCCGATGGCAACTTCGGAGGCGTAACAGTAGCCAACAAGACCCCGGCATTCCGCGTCGAAGAAGAACTTTATCACGTCACAGAAACAACTAAGCCATTCATACTCGGCATTGGCGAAAGTCAAACCATAATGCAATACAAAGAGAGAGGAGAAGTCGTCGCTATCGATATAGTAGTCGACAACCCGTATGTCCAAGTCTATCTCCAACTTGACGATTACAAGGCCGATGAACAAGGTATCACAGCCGCCCAGCTATTAAAAATAGGTCGTACCGAATTTGCCGAAGGAGAGTTCTCCGCTAAAGCACTCCCAAGTGGAGACTATTTACTCACCTATGCTCCACGGAATGCAATATTATACAAAGACCAAATCAAGCTAACCGTTGCTAATCGTATTACCAAAGGATCGCCATATAGGTCGATTGGGTCGGACTTGAATGTCGGCTCCAATAATTTCAATGTCCGTGGAGGAGGGCCACAGACCTCGAGCCTCTCTTTTCTCGGCGGAAGTGTTCTCGATCTTCCGCACTTGGCCGCAGAAACGGACTCCGGGCGTATCAGTGCATCCACTGCAAGAAACATTGCATGGCAAAGTTACACAAACAAAGATAACAACCAACGCCTACAGGATGGCAACGACGCCATCGCACCAGGAATCAAGTTTAACCAAGAAGTCATTACAAGCCATGACCACCCCGCCTCCGACCTAAACATGTACCAAGGTAGGGCGGGGCGGTTAGAATTAGCACCGGAGATCAACGCCCTCAACTATGAGCGAGTAGTATTTTTCCCAAAAGGGACCGCAGCAAGTACCACACTCGGCGCACCTCCAGCAGACCCTAATTACCAGCACATCATGATATTCAAGGCCGATTCGGCGACATCTTCGCTTGAAGACGAAAGCGAGATAGTTAGTGTCAAGCCTGCGGCAACTCTAGCTGGCCGCAGCCTTTACGTCAGGGACAAGGGAAGATTTTATTTCCCCGGAACAGTAGAGAGTTCTTTTCAATATAATTCAACTACAGGCACCTTTATCGCAGCAGGGTCTGGGGATGGCGCATATATTATCTCAGTCCATCCAGGACTCGATTTCGTTCCAGATAAGGTGACACTTTATCCATCTTCGACCAGCCAAGGGCTAACACAAATAGGCATCATAGTACACACAGGGACCGACAAACAATACGCTCATTCCGGCGTCACAATACGGGAAGTAACAGTAAAGCGTAAAAAGAGGCGCTCCCTAGTCTAACATGAGGAGGACACATAGATGATGAATAAGCGGAAGTCAACAGACTACTACGATGATGAGAATTTGATGACTATAGTGGACTATCACGAGCAGCGAAGAATCGAGGACATTAGTCCAAAGGTCGCCCCATCTTCTGTCGCCCTTCCCCCTCAAAGTTCAGGATCTAAAACGGTCGGCGACGTCCACTTCGTCACAGAGCGATTTGGCCCACTAGCACTTCCTTTAGATGAGATATTTGAACCAATTTCATTCATAGAAGCCGGCGAGCTAGTTTCAATTGAACTAGTTACTGATTCGCCATACGCGCAAATATATCTAGAACTTGACGACTTCAAAAACAGGGAACCAAACGGCGAAAGTGCGGCAAGTTTGATAGCAAAAGGTAAGACAGAGTACTCTGAAAGGCATTTCTATGTCGAAAATAATGGAGTTGATGGCGGCTTCGTCATGAAATATCATCCAAGAAAGACCGATTCTTATAAATCAAGAATTAGAATCAGCGTTAGAAATAACATCAAGAAGTCAAAAGATCTCTACGGTAAAGGACTTAGTTACACTTCCCGTGGCGGACTTCCGTCGCCAGCGATACCTAGTTACATGGGTGGCGGAACATTTGAGGCACCAGGAATGGGCGACGTTTCTCTCGACAACATGCAAAACGCGATAGCCCGCCCAATAGGAACCAATCCCTACGAGGCACCAAATGTTTACAATACCGCAGCACTAGATGACGAAATGCTAGAACTTGGTGCATTGCATCCGTACCTTGGCCGCGCAGGTAAGCCAAGTCTCGCACTCGAGACAGGCGTAGCTGATGCAGTTCACCGAGCGGTCTTCTTCCCACCAGGAACACAAGCGACAACCACCGCAGGCGCTACAGCTCCCGTTACAACAAGTTATCCGGGAACAACTACACAGTATTCTGAGCAACAAATAATCATTTACGGGACTGCTGCGGAATCCGACACACTGGGGAGCGACACTCTTACGACATTAGTTGCAGGCAAGAGACTCTACATACGCGATGGCGACAAAGTTCACTTCCCCGGCGAAATAACTAACATCAAGCGGTACGACAGCGGAGGCTCGGCATTCGTTAACTTTACAGGGTCAGAAGGAACCGGCGCGTACCTAGTTACAGTACAACCGGGACTCAATTACACACCCGACAAAGTAGTTCTTGACAATATGTCCACAGACACCGGAAGGACTTCCACAAGAGCCCTCGGAGTAGTCACCTCACTCGATGCCAAACCGACAATCATCGTAAGAGAACTTGTCGTGCGTCGAAAGAAGAGAAAATCCCTGGTAGGCTGATAACATGTATAAGAATAGAGTATTAGAATTTTCAGATAGATATCCGATCGTCGCATTCTTTGTCGTACCGATGGGTATGAATATAGGGGCCACATTCCTTCACGGAATGATTCGTAAACACCAAACAGGTAGCGCATTCCAAGGAATAGGTGCAGGGGAGGAAGACGAAACTAACATGCTTGCAGGATTACGCACAGAAGGTGGAGATGACAAAGACATGTGGTTCCGGGCTACAGCACCGACCGGTACAGCTAACTTCGGCATCTCAGAAGCGGAAGAAATCCATGGTCGCCCGACAGGCGCACCAGTACGATACGACGAAGCCTACCATGACGTAGGCTTCTTCACAGACGTGTCATACACGCCTAATCAAGGAAGTATAACCCAACCAAGACACGCGTCAGTCAAGCAAAGCTTTGTCTTCGCCGGGCTAGATGGAATGAATAAAGTCAACAGGTGGTAAAATGGTTTTCGATACTCTTGACAAGCTTAAACCCCATACCATGTCCATAGGAGCCTCGACAGGTGTTGTCGCTTCTATATTCGCCATTGGAGAGTGGGGACAGAGCAAAGACTTCACGCAGACCATGGTTGCGGCCGCGATTGGCGGCTTGGCAGGAGCATTCATCGGTAGCGCAATAGTACTAGGAGTCAACTATTCAAGAGGAGTAGGCACAACTCCTATGACACCTATCTTTGGTTCACTAGGTGCAGGAGCCCCAATGGTCCTCGACCTAGTTAACAGAGTACAAGGCAAAGCAGGTAAGACTAACCGAGAACTAATAAGGATCGGCGCAGTCGGAGGTACAGTTGGCACACTAATTGGCGTCGCAATAGATTACTACAGGGGACAACTATAAGGTGAGACAGATGGAACCATATTATGATTATACACAAACACACGGACCAGTTAATCCCGGAGCCGGAATTGACAGCGGAGGACACCAGCTCTTCGGCGCAGGAACCGAAGCAGCAAGCAATTGGAAAATTCCACCTCGAACTACAGTATGGAGTCTAATCAATCAGAAGCCAGTCAATCTGTGGGGAATGGGCGCAACTTCAGCAGAAGCCGCCACCGTCGCAGTTTTCTCAGGAGTGGTTATCGGCGGACTAGCAATCAATTACGCCCTAGGCCGATACGTCGGGGTCGCATTAGTTGAATACATGTCCAACAATAAACTCTCTTTGTCCCAAAAGCGAGCAATCGGTGTCACTACCGTACTATTCTGAGGTGAAATAATGGGTGACTTGAAAAAGTTCTGGAAAAGTCACCCAGTACTTTCCATAGTTTATGGTATCAGCGGGGTCTTTATCATCGATAGGACATTCAGAGCTTTCGCTGCTAAACCTGACGGCTTCTGGGGATTAGGTGCTACAACAAGTACATCGACTACCACGAGTACATCTCACCGGACCACGGCAACAGACAATGAGCCGACCATCCCAATCCCTATGCAATTCCACGGCGTAGCAGGGCGCAGCCTAACAACTAGCAGTTCTGCACCACACGGTAAAGGCCGGAGAAGCGACTACGGGGAAGACACTTACGAAACTAATATTGAACTCAGCGGCGTACCTAACTCAATTAAGCGGAGAATAGCAACCGGCGAGTACACAAGTAACAACGATACATATTCGTCGATCAACCCTCGAACACCCGACATAGTGAATGCAGACTCAATTATGGGTATGGATGGTTCAATAAACCAAATGTCCGGTATCGGGTGGATGTGATGAAGCACGGCAGAGGTAATCTCGGTGCCAAGAAACCTCGGTACCACCCCGTCTTAGCATGGGAAGCAAATAATCTGAGTAATGAGTTTACAGATATAAGTCGAATGGCACTCGATAGTCGCTATGGCCACAATGCTGCACCGCTTACTAAACGCAAAAGAGGACTTGGCCCAACTAATGGGAAAACTCCGGGACTATTCGGTCTCGGCGGTGTCATCGATTACAAATCAAAGCAGTCCGCATTCAATACCGGAATAATTTTAGCAGTATCAGTTTACGGTGTCGCGGATTTTTATATCAATCGCGGACACGATCTAAAGCTAATGCAACGTCGCATTGCAAGGTGGCCTGTAGGCTTAGCTCTAATGAGCTTCACCTATATTCTAATCGCGCCTAACTCAAGTTAGATTCGAGAAGAAGAGCGGTATTTATCAGACTAGCTGATAGCTCTTCTAAGTCGTGATTACTAATGCTCTGACTAAGAGTTACGGTCTTTCCTTGTACTTCAATTGCTATTGTTACCTGTGTTGTTTTATCTACGCGCATGTGTGTTCGCCTCATCGGCCCTTGGGCCTTAATCTATAGGCATTTACCACGCATACTTATAGATTACTCTGATTTATTATCTTTGAATCGCGGGAGTTTCTTCTCTTCCTCAGATGGCTTCCACTCGACTTTACCATAGCTATCTAGATTTCTCTCGGTTTCGATCTTCCTTTTTGCCCGATATCCGCGCCCATAGAGGTCCGCTTCTTTGTCATACTTCTGCTTAACGCCACGAAGCCCGACAGCCTCCTCGTTCGACCAAGTTAGGGCGTGTTTCTGTTGCTCTTCTTGTTCAAGAGGTCTTCGAAAACCAAATACTTCATCGTGAGGATCCCCAAGACACACCTCGTTCTTCACGACGTGACTCCAGTTACAACTCTGACATTCAACCTTAAGCAAGTGATTCCATGGTTGGGTATCGCCGCGAGCCGACGTCCCCTTACTCTCTACTACAGCAAGGTGAAAGAGCCGAGTATCTTGATAGCCACACATCGGGCACCGCAAAGGTTCATCACTTTTAGGGTGAGTCATTATCTCTCCTTCGAGAGGTATTTTCTTTTCAGCTATGTCCCTACAGATCGGGCACGCTTTCTTCTTGTTCCACTCATTGGCGGTTATCTTTTCATCCATGCTTACTCGCCTCCATGGCCATCTCCTGCATCGAATCGAACATAATATTCAAGTCAAGAGTTCTAGCAAGATATAGTATTGCTCTAGGATCTCCACTATATCTGACAGCCATGAAACCGTCAGACGTACTCGCAGCGAAGATAAAATCCTCCACCCCATCGGCCTTCAGTTCCTCTACAAAAGCGTCGATCTTGGCCATAGTCACTTCATCAGTCATTGAGAACAGCCGCCTTGAGTTTCTTAACCAATCTTGTTAGTATATCGACAGTTTCCAAGTCTACGAATTCATAATACTGAAGCGTCTCCATCGCCTTTCTGATAGATGCGGCATTGGCAATAGGATCTGCATCCCAAGCCATCCAGTGCTTTTGTATTTTATTGTGAAAGATTTTTTCCTTACCAGTCCAACACTCGTGACACATGACGAGCGCCTCGACGACAATTTCACTACGGAGCTGTTCTTCAACATCTTCCCACCCCTTACGAGCCTGCAAGTCGGAACGCCCGACGACCACCTCCTGCATATATTCTTCATATTCAGCAAGCTCGAGTACGTGGCTACGTGTCTTCTTTTTACAGTTGACACATGGTCCACTCTGCGGCCTCATTTCGGGTCGGGTTATCCTTGCCATGACCGTGTGTTGTTTCGTCCCATCTTTAACTATTCTTAGCGCAACCCTAAAGACTACGGACTATGTGCCACTGTCATGGTAGACAACTCTGGAACGACACCGACTGCGGTTCACGCGCAAGTTCGAAGTAAAGGAAACACTAATACAGCGCTCGCCGGAGTCGACACTCGTGAAGGTATAGCCTTACTGGTAAGCGATACTGGACGAGATGATTTCGCAACTACTACATTCCCGGCACTCTCCATAACAACTACCGCAAATCGACTCAGCTCCTTCCATAGTTCTAAGTCAGACGTGATAGCCCGAAGAGGCTTCCAATTCAAAGCCTCGAGCGCTAACACCGGCGATATTTCGATCGGTGGTAGTGCGGTGGTAGGGTCAGCTACTGCATCCAGTGTAAACGGCATCCCTCTTGGGCCAGGCGAAACACTATTCATTGAAGTCACGCAACTTTCTAAGATCTGGGCAGACGCATCCACCGGAACGCAAATACTTCACTGGGTAGCATACTGAGGTGAAAATATGGGACATATGACAGGAGCGAGCAGCGGAATTGTAATCAACGCAGGTAACGCAATTTACAACGAAAGTAGCGCTGACCAAGACTTCCGAATCGAGTCAGACGGCCAGACGCACATGCTTTTTGTTGATGCTGGAAATGACAGAATAGGTATAGGGACAGCTAACCCTGATACAATGCTTCACTTAGAACACTCAGGCGCTGGATCTCCAACTATAAAGATTGAAAATACGGGTACTGAGTCATCAGAACCCGAAATTATTTTCCAAAGAAGTGGGGCAGCATCTTCATCTTTAGACATTGGGCATATTAAATGGAAGGCAAAAGATAGTGGCGGTGGTAGCCATATCTATGCTAGTATATATGCTGATGCTCAAGATGAAACGGCGGGGACAGAAGATGGCCGTATTTTATTTTTAGTAACAATGGGCGGTACGGATAGTACTGAAATATTAAGATTAAGTGGCTCTGAGGGAGCGGTGTTTAATGATGGCTCTAAGGATATAGATTTCCGGGTGGAATCAAATGGTAATGCCAATATGCTCTTTGTCGATGCTACCAATGACCGAGTAGCCATTGGCACTGATACTCCACTCGCCCTCTTCGAAGCAGCAGGCGCGGCTAAACTAAGACAGGGCGCAGTAACCTCTCAAGGCTCGGGTACAACATTAACAGCAGTAACACACGCAGGTAATTACATTATAGCAACAGGGGATAACGATACAATCAGCCTGCCCTCAACCTCGACTATCGGAGAGCAGTACTGTTTCATAGCTACACATTCAAACGGATGCACTATTGGCCGAAATGGAAATAACCTAAATGGGGCGACTTCTGACATAGCGGTTGCACAATACAAGGCCAAGACGGCAGTCGCAATAGGCTCAAACGACTGGGTAATAATTGGGTGATTAAATGTTCCCAGCAGTAACCGGTACTTGTAATCAAGGAGCCGTAGGCGGTTCAGCCCCCGTTGCCGCATTTAGTGCTATACCGCTCGACGGTCCAAGCCCCGTAGTGGCCAACTTTGCAGACGAGTCGACAAATACTCCTACCGCTTGGCTATGGGTAGTGACAGACGACCCAATGTTCGGGACTCACGCTTTCACGAACGGAACGTCGAGCGCCAGTCAGCACCCACAGATTACTTTTACACATAGCGGGACCCCGATGGACCCACCCGCGATGTCCCTAGTGACACTTACAGTGACTAACGCCTTTGGCGCAGATAATGAAATTAAGCCAGGCTACATAACTGTCTTCCCTTGATGAACTCTTAAGTACCCGCCGAAGGAACAGAGATCCATGGAGAACCGTAAGACCCAGTCAGCGAATATCGAATTGCCCATACATGTAGCTGCATCGTTGCAACATTTCATTGAAGAAAACATGACAGTGAAAGGAAAGGACGGTGCCCAAGCGTTACTTGCGATACTCGACGCATTTGAGTCAGCAATAGGTTCCGTAATCAATGCGGCCAGCGATGAGCCAAGTTCGGTTCAAACAACTCTCGACCCATTTATCACACAAGTGGAGTGAATCAAATGACAGACAAAGTAAGCGACGCCAAGCAACAAGTGGGGGCAACTGCCCGCGATGTATGTATTCATATTGCTAAAGAAATGGCCGACCTGGTCAAGCACACACTCGGTCCATCGGGGCTCGATAACATGTTAGTCGATCCTGCAAAAGAATCAGTAATCACTAACGATGGGGCAACCATCGTCAAGGAATCAGCAATCGACCATCCTGTAGCCAAAGTAATTATGGAGGTCGCCCGAGCACAAGAAGAAAAGTGTTACGATGGAACCACTTCAAGTATCATACTTACCGGAGAGTTGATGCAGCAAGCATCACTTTTATTGAAGCAAAAAATTCACCCAACCAAGATATCACTCGGCTACCACATGGCCGCAATCAAAGCAGAAGAAGCACTTCTCGACATGGGACTTCCAGCAAACGATGAGATGCTGAATAAGATTGCACAGACCGCTATGACAGGTAAGTCAGCAGAAACTGACAAAGAGTACCTTGCCAGCATCTGCGTCGAAGTAGCAAAAGCAACAGACCTAGACAACGTAACAATCGTTGCACGGCCAAATGGCAAAATATCAAAATCAGTGGCCATCTCTGGAATACTTGTCGACAGGGAAAAGTGCCACCACAACATGCCAACAAGCGTAGAAAAGGCCAAGATCGCACTACTCTCTGTAGACATCTCATTGCCAGAATTCGCAAAGTCCGTACAAGTACAAGTACACAATAATGATGCGGTGCAAGATTTTATCAAGTCACGTAATGAGCAACTCCAATCGATAGGCGAAACAGTCCTCGCTACAGGGGCAAACGTAATCTTCTGCCGCCGTGATATTGATTCGTTCATCCAAGAGCACTTTGCGAAGCTCGGAATATATGCGGCCCGCAGAGTCCGTCAAAGCGATCTCGAAGCTATCTCGAAAGCAACCGGCGCAAGATTGGTTTCTAATATAGACAATATGACCGCCGAAGATCTTGGAACCGCCGAACTCGTTGAAGAAATTTCGGTTGGTGACCGCCCACTCATCAAAGTGACAGGCGCACCAACGCAGGGAGCAGTCTCAATTCTGATACGTGCCCCGACCCAACATGTCGTCGATGAAATCAACAGAGCATTTGACGACGCTATAGGCGTTGTATCAATCGCAATCGAAGACGACTCCGTGCTTCCGGGCGGAGGAGCCCCATACATGCAAGTGGCGTCCAGCCTCAAAGAATATGCAAGTACCATAGGCGGACGCGAACAAATGGCTGTGGAAGCCTTCGCCAACGCATTAGAGGTAATACCTATGACTATCGCTGAGAACAGTGGCCTCGACCCACTAGACTCCATCATTGCCCTTCGTCAAGCACACAGTGCTAAAGACGGATGGAAACATGGAGTCGATGTGAATAATGGGGGAACTTTAGATATGATAGCTGCCAACGTTTTGGAACCGAAGCGAGTAATCGCAACGGCAATCCGTAGCGCAACAGATACCTCATCTCAGTTAATCCGTATCGAGAAGATACTCACAGCGAAAACCCAATCGGAGTTCGGAGACGATGACTTCAACTATTGAAAAACAAATTGAGCAGGCGTTAAGCCTATTGGCAGAAACCAACTTGGCCTTCACGGTCATGATACAGACGCAGAGCGGGACAGTTAACTACTTCAGTAACAGTAAAGGTGACAAGCTCTTCATCGTAGGACAGGAGGAAGACTAATGCCCATAGCACTACCAACAAACCCATTGATTGAATTAATGTATAACCAAGAGCAAGGCCACGGGGATACGATCTCTCGCGAAGAACTCTTCGAGATACAGCGAGAGCAAGAATCGAGATTACTCGGGACATTCTTCGTGCAAGCCATTTTCTTGGGAATGGCCATTTTGCTATATTCGACATGGAAGTGGAGCCAATTTGGACAGCCCTACGAAGCAGCCATATTTTATGGACTGATGGGATTCTCATTACAGGCAGCGCTTTATTTCTCCTTCAGAACACTCTTTGAGGACTCGAGCAACCACCGCAAAGAACTCAAGCGTATGAAAGGCCGACAAAAGCGAACAATGGCTAAGATGAGTTTCGAGATGCGTAAGATGCAGACAGAAACCCTTCTCCAACAACAGATGCAACAATACAATGCCCAAATGAAGATGGCCCAAGCAGACGGAATAGTTACCCCACAAGAGCAAGCAATACTAAATCAGTCTATGACACAAATCCAAGACACCGCACAGGAGGGTGGCTTGGGAAACTTAAACCAAATGGACTTAGAATCGCTGGCACGACATTTAGGTATCGACAGGTTCAAAGTCGGCCCCTTTCCGATTGGACCAAAGCTAACAATGAATCAGGTTCCAACAATGAACTTGCAGCCACAACCCACTCCTCCGACGCAGATAATTCCCGACCCCAACAAGTTGAACCTAGACCCAAGCAACGACAATTCGCTAGAGAGCCAGATAAGCGGGAAGCTCGCATAAATAGATGCCGAGGGCTCACAGCAACAAACTCAAGGTGCAAGCGCTATGTCTACAAAGAAGAATACTTCTGCTGGCAGCATTAAGTTGAATACTACTATGCGCTACCCTAAGTATGGCGGGGCAGGTGGACGTACTACAATTTGCGCCCCGACTGCAAATTCGATATAGGATCGCCGATGTGATATTATGGGAATGATATTTGAAAATAGAGATGACGAGCAACAAGCAGCCATGATGGACACTATGTATGTCGGCAATTCATGGCAGATTAGGTACCTTAAAATCAGGTACTTAGCATATTCCGTAACCGCAGTTATTCTTTCTGTAGTCGGCACGGCGTCAGCCGATTACCTAATTTTCAAAGGCACGGGCTTTAGTGGAATCATTGGGTGGCTTCTAGCATGACAGGCGAAATCATAGTAGGTCATGCGCTGTGGCAAATACTTACACATGGGTCCACATTTGTCCCGCACAGTGTTGGCGTCTATGGGGCAAGTGAAACAGGTAAGACGACTCTCGATCAACAGTTTACAACGCGCGGCGAAATACGATTCCTAGGCGATGACGATCGCACACATCACGGCCAGAATTGGAGAGGAAATTTGAAGATGCCCGAACCAACAAGAAAACGCATTAAGTCGAAAGGTATGAGAAAAACCATTGTCTCACGCGACCTCGGCGGACATGAAGAATATCACAATATGTGGCTAAGAGATATGATCCAAAGAAAGGTCACAACAGTTATTGTTGTAATAGATAATCGCCATATGGTCGACACAAAGAACACAAGAAACCAGGTTGCTCTCGGTTACCTAGTGGATAGTCTAGCCAAGAATAAACGACCAAAAGGACTCTCCATACGAGCATGGTTGCGAGCTAAAAAGTACGCACCGAAAAGAGTCATCGTTCTAGCAAACAAAGCAGACGAATGGATGTCCGATGAAGACTATTCTGGATGGGAGAGAGGGTTCATAGGCAGACACAAGATTTTCGATGTGTTCCGTGAAGATCTCTATAGACTCCAAAAGATGCATATACCTGTAATACTAGACGCGATTAGCGCGAGATACGGGTGGAACATTGAGGACAGCGTTTTGAAGGGGATGGAATTATGAACGATTTTCAACAACAAAGAATGATTAACATGATGGGGCAAACCCCACAGTACGCAGATGAAACAGGATATGATGACGTGATAGCCACTGTAGATTTCACGGTCTCAGAACATCCGAACCCGAAGAAAGCCCGCAGACAAAACATCAAGCAAGCCATTAAACTACTTAAACCGACCAAGCGAGCTTTCTTCTCCCCTCGGCGTTACTGGTTTGGCGGTAAGTATGCATATGTCAAACCATTCCAATGCGCAATAGATGGGACAAACTGCACAAACGCCGACTACGGAGATTTGTTCGACCAATATTTTAGAGATCCTTACACGATGAAAATATCTCCTTTCCACGCATGGACCGGAGGTATCGTCGGTCGCGGACGGAAACTTCCGAGTACTCTCTGCCCACAACACATGATGCTATACCACAAACTAATCGGCTGGATGGAACAAGACGATGCCGAATCAGACCCAGGGATATTTTCGAGACTAGCAAAGCGAGGCGTGGCACTAGTCCCAATCAAGCGCCACAAAGAAGAAACGCAAGAACACCCGCTCATTGTCAAGTGGACACCCATCTTCATCGAAGCTCAAAAAGACAACATACAGATAATACATTATAAGAATCCTATCACAGGAGAAAATGATATCACAATGCTCGTATTCGATAACCGCGTTCTGCAGGCAAGCGCGCCAACTGGAACCAAATTAAGCAGCATGGACATGGCACAATATCACCAAGTTATTGAGCAAATGGGAAAAAGTAGCTAGCGAAGTGCATATATCTAAGTAATGGGTGCGAGTATCATGGTAGGCTTATGGAATAGACAAAGCGGGGGCCAAACTTCGCTAACTCCCCCAGGCGTTGGCGCCGGCGTTTCGAATGAACAACTCAGCATGTTTTCTAATGCAGCACAATCTTCTGGGCTCACTGATATGGGCATGGGAATGCTCGATCAAGCGACTAATGGAATGAAGAATGAAGATCAAGTGCAAATGCTGTATAACTTAATGGCAACGCATCCTAATGAGGTCGCGCTCTTCCACTTAGAATATCCTCATTACATGAGCGAATTTGCCGGATTAATTTCGCTACTCATACGCAAAGAACTCTACTCATGGTTCAGTTCTGGCGTAATGAATGCCAGCCTCAACGCTGAAAAAGCCGCATCGGAAGGATACTCAACAATAACTCAAGAAAACATCGACGCACAGATAGCTAAAGTAATCCCTGCACAGGAGATGCAACAGAAAGTTAACTCCGCAGACATGCAAGCAATGAATATGATGAACGGCCACAGTCAGATGCAACAGCAACAGATGTATAACCAACAAATGCAACAGCAACAGATGCAACAGCAACAGATGTACGGTCAACAGCAAATGTATAACCAACAAGTGCAACCACCGCAACGCCCAGGAATGGGAGGGGCGCTCGGTTCCTTCGGTTCCAGTCTAATTCGTGGAAGTCTCGGACTGCCACCGGCACAACAATACCCCCAACAGGGAATGAGGCCACAGTGAAGGTGGTACTGTGAGAAGTATCCCGCCACCAGGTCAGAGCATCGATTCTTATCCTCCTACGTTGCTCACACCAACGCAGTTAGAGATACGGGAGAAAGCCAAACTACTTTCCAAGTACAATACCAATAAAGAAGCAATACTCAAGGCTCTTGACCAAACTATCGATCGTTCGGCCACCTTTTGGACTTCCAACTTCGGTCTAGATCCTAAGAATGGGATGATTACATCCCGGAACGCCTCCGGTGAGCCAATCAAAGCGACACTATTTGTAACAGATCGCCAAACTGATGGATCCTTCACGCTACCCACTCTCTCACCAACAGAAAAGATAATGCTCGCCGACGAGATAATGAGTTACCCCTACGCAGCAGATTATGACTTAAAGCAAGAAGATGCTCTAGTTGTAGTTTCCGCCATCCCTCAATGGTTCAATATAGAAAGCAAAATAAAGATATTGACAGAGAAAATTAAATCTCTTGCGGAGTCAGTAATTTACAGGCTCGAATCCAAACCCGACCCAGACTCCTTTAAGATTTTCTTCGAAGGTCAGACATCAATACCTGATACCATGACCCGAGTAATGTCCACACCCCTTACCCCCAACCTGTTACCAACAAAGGCCCAAAAAGAATGGGGATATGTTACACTAATGCATAACTTCACTGGCTCGACCCCTAAGACCTCGGCCAGCAAGGCCAGTATGGTACGCAACAAGACTAACCTATCTAAAGTCGGGGAATCGAGTCCATGGTCGGCAGACATAACTAAATCAGGAATCAACTATCACGTCAAAGCAATCCTTGATTTCTATTTCGAAGCGTATTCTGGAGAACCAAAGGACTTCTGGAACACTGTAGCCACACACCGTCTGTCGGTGGACTATGACATAACGTACAACCCACACTGGTTTGTCGTGAGAATTGCTAAAGTAAACCCAAATACCGGTGCAGCTCTCAAGAAAGGCGCGGTTGTCGCAACAGGGCGAATGGGGGACTATTACCAGGGAGGACAAAATCATTCGGAAAGATTATTATCCGAAGTTCAACAAGAAATGTTCCCAGATATCGTAGCTAGCGTGGCAGGGCAGAATCCAAAGATACTGACAGGGACAGAAGCATACTATGCTGAGAGTCTTCTAAAGGCGCAACAAACTTGGAAAGCAACGCCAAACAAAGCGAATACACCCATAGTGTCAATAATTCTTCACGATTGGAACATGGGGATAGTACCCACATATAGGGACAACGATAAACGTAGGGTCATATTATCCCGCAGAAATGACAAAAGCGTCACTGCAAGGGGACCAATTAGCAAAATGCCTGTGGCCCCACCCAATACTCTACGAGTAATGCTCTATTTACAGACACCAGGCACTGAGAAAGCGATCGAGAAAATACTTGTAGGAAGCGACCAATCGCTAAGTGCTATTGAGAGTTGGTTTGTGAGCCACATGGGGGCAGTGAGGACAGTAAGTGCTTCTTCGAAAGAGCGGTACGAGAGAACGACTAAAGCAGTCTATGCGATATTGGAGCACCCGTGGATATATATGAGATCTTACCTTGACTTGTTGAATTACACCCCAAGAGTCCCGGGGTTGACCATTAAAAACAAAAACTACGAGACTCTTCGGGCCCAAGAGATATTTGGTTTCGAATACGCAAAGACCTTAGAAGTCGACGGAATTGTCCCAAAAAACGATCTAAATAAATTACTCGCAGACATTAAGGTCATTTTCAAGCACTCAGGGTGGCCAGAAATGCCGCCAATAAAGCTCTTCAGCGGTCCAATCAATGATGAAAAGGACTTACTATTCATTCGTACGAAACTCGACTCGGCACTTGAGGGACCCGACTATCCAAAACCGCGAGAAATGTATCTCCCAGAAAGTACCAATCGCGGCCTAAAGTTAAGCGCAGTCGATTATTCTTTCAGTAACGGTTCAGGGGTACCATTCAAACGTAACAGTAAGCGTTACATGTACAATAGTGGCCACGTTTACTACCATTCAAGATATGTAATGAATGGGACAACTATACGAACTAAGACGCGCATCGGTAAAATTCAACCGATGACCGATCTAGCTTCGAAGGCTCGTAAAGGTAGTGCATTGTCACCATTGGGCGAAGTCAAAGTAGCAGGAACTGTGAGCATTATTGGCGGAGCATTGGCTCTAACAGCATTGGGATTCGTATTAAATAAGAATAGGTAAGGCATCGCAGGCGTTAATAGCAACAACTACATCGGGTGAAACAATGGTAACTAGTCGTAATCAACAACACGTAATGCATCGGGCTTTCGGTTCGACGCAAAATGGCTCACTACCTGCATACGGAGCAAGTGGCGAGCTCCGCTCACAACTAGGCAGTTTTAACCGTGTAAATCTTCGGGGTCTTGGCGAGGTTGCCAAACAAGATATGAACCCAACGATTAAAGGAGAAGTCATTGACAAGACTGAATTTGCTTCAAAGTTTGGATGGTGCGCCGTATATATCATTATGCGAAACAGGAAGCCAGTGGACGGCTCATCAGGGTACACTACAAAATATGTAGTCCAATATGTTGCTCCAGGCAAGAAGTTAGTAAATACTGTTGGAGAATATCCAGATCTCGCTTCAGCCAAAGAAGAAGCCGTCCGAATTCAAGGAGAACTCAGGAACGTCGGATCAGCCGGAGGACTCAATGGTCTAGGAGCGGCAGGTTACACATTGGGAGGCAATAATACATTTATCACCGCCGCCGCCACAATGATGTATATAGGCGCAGACTTCCCCGGATCTCGCCCAATTCTCAAAGTATTAGGCCGCTTCTTCAAGGAACCAAAGCAAGGAATTCAGAATGGATTGCTAATTGTCGGGTTCGCCGGCACAGCCGGATGGATACTCACCAACAGGAGTTCGTTATAATGTCGAGATTTCACGGAATTAAGTCTCAAGATGAAGACGAAGACGACGAAGACGACTACGACATGTCGGGGTTCGTCAGCGATCAAGTACCCCCAGTCATTGAACGACCTCGTACCAAAGCCCCTGAGTCGCCTCCAGCGCCTCAAGTGGACAACATTTCCTACGCCGGACCAACCACCCGGGTTCGCACAGGTGGCGCACCCGCATCATCGATCAACTATGCTCCAAACTTCATATCGAACGTTCCGGACGCTGAGGCAGGTACTTGGAGAGCATTGAACCCTATTTGGGCCGCAGATAGTTCTTGGGTTTCACCTAAATTACACGTGTTCCTCAAAACCGCAGGAATTAGTGTAGCGATGATTACAACTTATCCAGCACTTTCAAGAGGTCTGCGCGGAAAATCTGGCAAGGCTTTTGCGATTGGAAGCTACGCTTACCTAATGTCCGCAACAGGAATGCAGAACGGGCTTGCTGACAAGCTTCTTTCTGGTCAAGAATGGTATATCAACTACCCATCAAAGGCAGCAGTACAAGGAATACTCGCCTATACCGCATTCAGACTAATTAAGAGAGCGTGAAACCATGGCTTACTTTGGCAACGACGGACCGGCACAAGATAGCGGGTTCCTATCCGGCGTAGATCGAGGGGCACAACGACTTCAAGTGGCCCGTAGTAAGAGACTACGACACGCCAACCTAGGAGGCTTCGGCGAAATAGAGAAGGCAAAACAAGAAGGTACCTTAAGTCAGTGGAATGAGGAACGCAAGGAATACGGCTTAATCTATGCCACCACCAATGCTATAGAGGAAGATCATGATTCTGAAGCTCTCAGGGCCGCAGCTATAGCCTATGACGATGCTCGCCGAATATATATTGCCGCCAAGGCGGCATTAGTGAACGCACCAGAGGGAGACGCGGCTCAGCTCGAAGTCCTCCAAACCTCATACGAATCCGCAAAGACCAACATGTTTTCGAAACAACAAGAGCTCAATTTAGTTATTTCCGATGGACCTCATGTCCGAGAAATTAAGGTATGGAACATTACTACTGGGACAGTTATTGCCGGAGCACTAGCAGCTTGGTGGGTTTACAGGTCACGTAGGACCCGCGTAAGAAACATATCTGGTACTAAATCGGCTATGTATGCCACATTTAGTTAAAACTAAATACCAAACGAAGGGTGGAAATCACATGGTAAGAGCCGTAGACATGAAATACACGCCGACTGGACCGCTAGCTGACATGATAGGTAGTAAATCACTTACAAGAGGTCAAGCAATGAGGAAGATCTGGGATTACATCAAAAAGAATGGACTCCAAGGAGAGTCTGGTACAGGAAAGCAGGTGAGGGTTTCAAGCGGAAAGAAAGAGTCTCTAGGGCGCGTAATTTATGCCGAATACGACGATGCAATGTATGAGATGGTAGGTAAGAAAAAGCGTGTCACCATGTTCGAAATGACCGCAAAAGTTAGCGATTATCTCAAGAATTAAACATCATAATCCAATTCGCTACCTGAGCAAGAGTGGCTAATGTTAGTCCGACAATCATTATTCTCTGGGTTACAATCCAGCGGTACTCCATCTTGTCAGACATATCTTTGAAAGCACTTTGAAGTACTTTTTTGTCTTCCGCCTTTAGCGAAATATTGATGGACATATCACCAAGCATCGATCCCAAATCTATTCCTCCCTTCTTAGAGTCCTTTTGAGCGCCACGCTGACGCACCTTTATCTCAGGACCCGAATCCTTAGATCCGTCTTCTTGTTTTTCAATCGACAATCTCATCCCCTCCACAAGTGGTCATCGCCTGCATGAAATCCCGAGCGGGCGTATAATCGCTCCTCCATTTCCTACCGTTACTATCCATGCAAGGAACTATCAATACACCTCCCTGGCATCTCCAACCATCTGCCATCATTGAACTGACGTCAGTACTTAGATTCTGCAATGAGTTAGACTTTACTACTATGTATTTCATCACTCTTCCTCCTTCGCTTCAATAAACCCATACTTACTTGGACGACAATATTCCGCCAAAAAAGCAGGTAAAGAGGCTTCCACTATGCCCTTAACGTCTTCCCCGTCAAGTAACTGGCGCATACGAATAGCTAACCATTTAGCAGACTCGCGATGATAGTTACACCACCACTCAGTATCATATTGCTCGGCATCGTCAAGCACGTGTAATCCCCCAATGAGTCATCAGTCCATAAATCTGGCGAGCTGAGAGTTTGAAATGTGTCCTCGATGAGATCTCAGCGACAGCAACACCCTCTCTATACCATGATGCCACGCGATTAGCTAACTCGATCTTCTCAGGTATTTGTAAAAGTGTTCCATCCTCTATGCGCCGATGACCGTACGGTACATTGCCGACGTGTTTAATAGTATTCTTCATACCAACCTTAATGTTAACGCTGCGTATATCTCTATAGTACGCTCTAGCTAATAGTGTTGTCTTAATCGACTTGAAGCCGTCGCTACGAGTCTTCCCGACAGTTCCAGCGTATGGAGCCAATGCACAGTACACAGAGCACCCAGCACCAATCAGCATTTCAATATCAGAAATCTCGATACCTTCTAACGTATACAGTATAACTAGAGAATAAGAATTAGCATCTATAACTAGCTCAGCTAGGCCATTGGGTATATCTTCCCAGCCATCTGCATAGACCTCCTGTATTGAATTGGGTTCGATCGATGTATCCTTTAGTTTCTCAATTAGGTATTCACTCATCTGCTCGAAATCGTAGTTCTTATCCTTTGGACAGTATAAGTAAGCAGCTACTGACTTACTCGACACTAAAGTCACCGTCCTTAACCCGAGTGATAGTCTGTATCCACTGGCCGTTGAGGAAATTGACGTATCCCATCAAGTTCCAGCCGTGTTCCAAAGCCTCATTCACTCTCTTCTCAAGCAGTTCCATATTTCCGTGTGTTAGTATTTTGTATTCTTTCATTTATTACACCCCTCCCTCAAAACGCCAATGCCAATAAAGGACCATTAGCACAATCATGGAGATTAATAGGACTGGAGTTGAGTGAATGAGAGCACTCTCAAGGATCCACGCCCAAGGATCGTACCAATTACCGGCGGTACTTGCCGCAAACGAGACCAGAAGCCCCGTCGTAGCTATCATAAAAGCTAGCTGACGAATGCCGTCCCAGTCCCAGCCACCGAAGATAGGATCTCGAATCACTCTGAACCCTCCGCAGTAATTTGCTGTGAACGATGGACAATATGACAATCCTTACTAATAACGAATGCGTTGAAGCTTACACCTTTACCGCTATTTTCAAAGTACTCTAAGGTTACATTGAAGGAACGGTCGTCTACGCCGAGGGGGATAACATCTCCCCAAATATCGGCATGTAGGCCGTCCTCACGATAACTCCCGCCACCTTTACCGCACAAGCATGTGCGCTCATCGGTGTGAAGAGAGGTGATAGTTTTGCAGTTACGGCAAAAAATTAACTTCACTCTTCAAGCCTCCATCGTAGGGCAGACGACTACCTTAACTAGCGGTTTATCGCAGTAGTCACAGTCAAGTCCTTCCATTCGCCCACAAATCACCAAAGACATAAAGTCTTCTTGTAGCATCCATGTGGTTTTACCACATTTACATCTGAGTTCGATCTCATTATCTTCTATTATTACATCGTTTATATTCATATCTAATTCCCCTCAAAGTACTCTGAGTAGATACTTTTCCAAGTCCTACCGTAAATGACATCAACGATACTACCCTTGGCCATACCGAACTCATCCATTAACTCGGGTACAGTCCACTCTTCATCATAATAGAATTCGATTATGTCCCTGACGTCATCTTCAGTTAGCTTACTCTTATGGTTATTTTCACCAGCCACGCGACCGGATTCAGCTAAGTCCGCCATATTATCATCGTGATCTCCGAGCTTGTGATGGTCGGGATTACCACATAGTCTGTTATGGCATTGGTGAAGTATGTATTCCTCTGGAGTAATGTACCCACGATGTATCATATAGCTTAATCTGTGGGCATAAAAGTTACGCCCCGTACCTTTCTCATGATACCTCTTGATGTGTACACGCCCATAACCTGCACGATCGAGTCCACCTGTAAACTCCCAGCAGGGAGTTCTTAGCGAGCCTTCTGCATCGATGTACTTAACCATGAAGGAATCGACCCAATCCTGATCATTTATCAGGGCTTCTAACTGCGCACGTTTAGGCACACGGTCACCTCTTAAAGTTCTCATTCCAGCATATTTCTCGGTGATTGCAGAGCTTTCCGCAGAAGTTTACATTGGTCTTACCTGCTGTCGCTTTAGTTTGACCGTTATACTCTGGCTTTGGTGGGAATAGTCCATCCTTATGTTCATTCATTATGTCTGAAACTCTCACGAATAACTCAAGATCTTCAATGAGCTTTTCCATGTCACGGTCTGTAACATTGAAATCTATAGTTCGTACCACTGCGGAATGTGGCGCACCCGATTTAGCTCGCTTCTTATCGACAATCAGATAACGAAAAGTTCTTGTTCCCATCATCTTAGCATACATAGCTGGTTGATCTTCAGTGATTGCTTTAGCAAGTGTCCAGATAGCTTTCCAATAATCAGACGCCATCTTAAGATCGCCAATAGAACCATCTTCGAATACCAGATCGATATAACCTCTCAAGCGGAACTTTGCTCCACTCGGAAGCTCGATTTCTACACATCCTTCAATTTCAGTCGCTGCAACTTCTGGGATGGATAGTGCGTTACCGTAAGCATCCTTTCCGTCTCGGACAGATACGAGTAGGTCGCGGCCCCAGGTTTTAACTTGTTCAAGTGTATTATCGCGCTCTAATGTATCGATAGGTTCTCCCGTCTTGTAGTTGCGAGGGTCTTCAGTGTTGAGGCGAGCCTTTAAATCCATATGCATTAACTCGACAAGGTCGGCAATGTCTTCGTCAGATTCTTTAAGCAAGTTACTTAACTCTGCATCCAGTCCACCCTCATCCTTAGCTTCGATTTTCTCGCGCACACCTCTTATTTTATTATTTAGTTCCATATAGGGACTGCCGGGGATGATGTATTCTTCAAGGAACACTTCATGCACTGTACTGCCCTGACAGCTAGCTGCGCCACTTGTTCGAGGTAGCCTGCGCACATAGTTGTACTCATACTGCTTTGGGCAGGTCTTGAATGTCTTTAGGCGACTTGGTGAGATGTCAGTAGGTAGCCACTTTCCGTGTTCGCTACTCATGATTTCACCACCGAAACTTTGCCCATCGGACTATTGAAACCACTCTCGAAACCTTCTGATCTTGGTGAGGTACCAAGCAATTGACCCTGCTTGAAGCCCTCTTTGAAGTATTCTGCAGAAGATAGTCCTGTCACTAGGTTGGCAGCGAAATTGCGGCCACTCTCGAAACCTTCTAGCCAATCCTTCGCTACACCTTTACTGATGTGCGCCAGATTCTTGCTGAACCCGTCTTCAGTAGTTAGTATAATGTCAATCATGCCAACGCCTCCAAGTACGCTACACAAGCAGCTTTAGTGTCGGCATCTTTACTCTTTCGTGCAGCCCATCGGACGAATGCTTCGCCCTTCTCGCCATCCTTAAAGAGACCATGTACGGTATTGTTCTTGTGAGAACCTGTGGTAAAGACGAACTTCGCAGCGTCGATGTCTTCGGCGGCCGGCGAAACTATAACATTGGGTTTTTCGGCTTGAGAGTCCTCTGACGGCGCAATCTTAGCGTCTTCTTCAATTACTGCTACCTCTTCAGAAATACTTTCGGTAACGGTTTTAGGCGGCTGTTGATCGGCATCTGATAGTTTCAGCTCATTGCAACGCATTGTAGAGGGCTTTGACAGGCCAACAAACGCGACCTTTCGCCACGACCCCTTACCAGAGTGATCTTCCACCACAGTACCCTGACTACCTACCATTATTCCCTTCGATTTCTTTTCAACCAATGAGACGACCTTTACACCTGTCACAATTTCATGCGAAGGCGACCCCTGTCTGATAGGTATAGTTGTTCCACTTTGCTTTATTTCATCAGTCACAGCGTCATTCACTTTCTCATTTGCCGCAGCGAGCACATTCTGTGCCACCTTTACGAAAGCAGGCACATCTGCTCCCACACTCGTCTTCAAAATAGCCTCAGCGATTAAGCCGAGGTTATCGTTCATTATTTTCAATTGGTTTACGATTTCGTCCATATTGTATTCTCCTAGTTGAATAGCCCACCATTCGGAGGTTTATAACCCTTACGTTAGGGGTGCCTTGGAAGTCAAAGTACTCTAAGAGAATCTACCTATCAGGGGTACCTCGGATTCCGCCCAGACCCTATTACGCTAAAGGTACTTTGAAGTAAATAATATTCGCCGAACCGCCCTACTCGCGCGTGTATACATATAGGGTACCTTGACGGAGGGTAGGCTGATATGGGAAAAATGGCGGGACTTCGGTTATGGGTTCGTGGTATTGTCCTACCAATGCGACTCGATCTGCTCCATATATGCTCACTTCATCTCTTTACCCTAGTTATCTTGAGATAACTATGGTTATCCAATAATACCCTAACCGTCATTTACGGTCTACAATTGGCCCGACAAGTAGTATATTTTCTAAAATCATAGGGGTTACCTTGAAAGTAATGGGCCGGTTAATTAATATAGGTTGCGAAGGTAGGGTCACCTGAAGAGGCCGAAGTTCCGCCGAAGTACCCTTACCGTATTCCGACAAACTACCCTCAATGAAATTCAAAACCGGAGACACTAATATGAGAGCGGCAATATATGCAAGAATATCCACGGACAAACAAAGCGAGTCGAGTATAGATGAACAAGTCCGGCGGTGTCAGCACTATATCCAGTCGCAGGGTACAGTGGAGAACCCTTGGCTTCATACCAAAGTATACTCTGATACAGGGACAGGTATGACTACTACTCGTCAGGGCTTTAAGGAGTTAATGGACGACATCGCAGATTGGGACGTGGTTATTGCGTATAAGCTAGACAGGTTCCACCGCAGTTCTCGAAACGCCCAAGACTGGGCCATATCCTTGAATGGGATAGGTAAAAACTTCGTGGCGATCGATATCAGCATAGATACTACTACCGCTATGGGGATGGGTATATTTCGTATAATTACCGCACTTAACGAGATGGAGGTTGCCCTAACTAAAGAGAGGACAAGGATGGGATTGACGGCTGTCAGGAACGAATCCCGATGGGTCGGAAAACCTCCATATGGTTACGATTCCGTATGGAAAATGACAGAAGAGGACTCTGATAAGGGCCTTTTAGTGCTAAATCTAGAAGAATCAGATGTAGTAAAATCGATATTTAATATGAGGAATCAGCGTAATGAGGACGGTAAGAGAATGACCTTATCTGCGATAGCTGAGGAGCTCATTACGGCAGGGGTACTAACCAAGACAGGTAAGCGACGATGGTCGAGTGCCACCATAAATAGTATCCTGAACAATAAACTATTCTATCAAGGACTGCACTATACTACCGACAACGAATTGAAGGAATATAGCTGGGACCCTATTTTAGAAAATGACCCAGAAGAGGAGTGAATTAAAATGAATAAAGAAATTGAAATGAAAAATGAAGAGAAAGAAACAATGAGACAATCCCTACTTTGGATAGGTTCAGTTGTTGATAAATATGAGATAGACCTAAGAGACTGCACAGGACAGGAACTTGTTGATACACTAATTTTAGTTGCCAACGGCCTGTTAATTGCCAACGACCCCAAGAAGGAGGACTTTGAATGAGTGAAGTGGAAATAATAAACATGGATAGCAACAATGAGCGCATGGCTAACACGATGTCAAAAAGCGGGTTCACATTTTACTCGGCATTAAATGAATTAGTGGATAATTCAACAGGAACAGCCAAGAATATCACAATTAGTTTGGTAGTTGAAAATCATAATCAGCGACCAATCAAAAAGATAATTATAAGCGATGACGGTTCGGGTATACCAAAAGAACAACTACGAAAAGCATTTGGTATGGGTGTAATGACTGGAAAGACCATACATGAACACGGGGTAGGTATGAAAACTTCTATTGCGTATTTTGGAGGATTGAATATACGAGACGGTTTAGAAAGTATATCTTCTTATGATGGTAAAGACGCGTACAAAGTAATAAGTTATGAAGGCAATAGCCTAAGCATCAAGAAACTGCCTGCTCCAACTTCAAGAGGAACAACTATTGTGGCCAATGTTAAAGAACAAATTGCTGCGGCTAACCGAATGCAAACTTTGATAGAGAAGTTAGGTATTAGATATGCTATCTTTGTCGATAAACTGGAGAACTCTATAACTGTTCAAGAAGTTGATGAAGCAACAAACAAAGTTCTCAAGAATAAAAGCGGCAAGGATATGATGCATAAAGTTAAACCCATATATCCCCCATACTATCATCCGGTATCTCAAACTAAGGTGCATATTTTGCATAAACGATTAACCACTGCTGACTTGGTCGCAGACCTTACTATAGGACTGACTCCTGAAGACGAAGAGGGAGCATGGGCAAGAAAAAGTTATGGTGGTGGAATAGATGTCGTACAAGATGAGCGCGTTATATGTCATCGTGAGTATGACCCAATTTCAGAATGGAGATCAGTAAACCACACCTCTCTAAATGCTCTATGTGGAAGATTAGTAATACAGGAGGGCCATCTCGATACTACACCTAAAAAGGACGCTTTGCAGGCATCTCCACAGTGGGCAGAACTAAAGAATGAGGTTGCCAAAGCAATTAAAGCGGCCCAACTTGGCCATTTTTTCTCTGCTCCACCAGAAGAAGAAGTAAAAGACGACCAGATTACCGAAGCGCAAATTGAGGCCAACCTAATAGATTTCTTAAACGACTTGGGTTACACCAAAGTAGTGAAGCAGTCCGAACTGAAGTATGGTTTTCGTACAGATGTAGAAGGAGTGACTCCTCAAATTGAAGGCTGTATTTGGGAAGTAAAGAAAAAGGGAGTCGTCCCTAATGATGTGTTACAATTAGTTAACTATATGAAAATCAAGAATATAACAAAGGGCGTCTTGGTTGCTCCGGGATGGGGCCATGATGGTGAAAAATATCTCAAAGAGGTCTGGCCGGATATGAGCATAGAGTTATGGGACGTCACAAGACCACAATATAGAATCTTGGGTATTAAGGCGGACGAGTAAATGATACAACACACAGACAATCTAGTACATCAAACAGAAATGGTCGTTAGAGGATTACTTCGCTACGAGTGGATGATATTGTTAGGACTACTATTGGCCGTACTGGCTGGACTCAATGTGGCCGGTATCACACGTATCGATTCGGACTTATTCTGGGCGATAGCTGGGATTGGCCTTGCCGCCGAAGCAACAATTGAGGTAGTCATCTTGAAGCGTAATATGAAAGTGCAGAAGCGCGAAGAATCTCTAGCTGACTTCGCTAAATTGACCGACAAGATGAATGAAGATCCTGGTGCAGCCGTTGTGACGCTTACTCACGGAACCGTAGGCGTAACTATGAGTTTCCATACCTTTAAGCACGCTATCTTAAAGAATCGGGGTGACTGAATGGTTGATACATGTAATGCTAGAAACCTGTGGCATTCGGGGGAGCATGCTAACGGGAACTGTGACAAGTGTGGAGAACGCGGGCAGTGCCTAGTTATGCCATGCGATAATCCAAAATGTAAGAAATCCCACCAGCTATGCGAGTTTTGCTTCGTTCAAAGTATAATCACAGGAGATGTTTCGCCGATGACTGACAGAAGTAAAGCCACAGAGGAATCCGTTGAGAGTACTCTCAGAGATACACTATTTGGAGGAGATTAAGTGTTTAATTTAATAATGGAGAAGGCGACAGACCCCCTTGTTAAGGCATTGGCTATCGCGATCGTTTGGTCCATCGCTATCATCGTAAGCTATGCTGGCTATGGAAAACGCTTCTGTGCTGGCTGTAATGAATATAAATCGTTGAAGGAATTTACAGCGTTTGCATTAAAAGTGCAGAAAAAGTGCGACAAGTGTCTAATGAGGGAAAAGAAATGAAAGAGGGACCAACTGAAGGAAAGAAAAGAGCGAAATGTCCGATCTGCGGGATGGACCTAGAGTGGAGGGAACTACTGATGAATGACTATGCATGCTGTATGCCGGTGGTGATGAGATGAGATACTCTACGGGACTTACCGGTCTCAAGGCCATATGTCCATCGTGTGATTGTGTCGCCTTAATGGAAATAAAGTCAATCTGCGGTGTATGCAGCTCTGTGGACATCCTTTGTTCACACTGTGCCGCATTAAGCGTAGTTTACAAGAGAGGTGTTAAGCGTGGATAAAGAGCTTAGAGATATAGTCGGTGCGGCTATCGAGGAGTCGAGCACTGTGATGGATGAAACGCCTTACGAAGTGACTTCTGCCCCTAGTAAAGATCCTATGGCGGGAGCTATCAGCGATGGTGAAGCCATCGACATACAATATAATTGCCCGAAATGCGGTAACAATATACGCACCACGTGGCTTTTCCCGGATGCAACCATGACATTTAGAGACGAATGCTGTAATATGATGGTGTCATTCGAGGGGCGGGACAAATGAAGAAATTTTTATTGAGAATACTCTACCCTCCCCTATGGAAAGTGAAGGATTGTGCATCCTGCGACTCCAAGACCTATGACGGTCACTGTCCGAAATGCATACATGCAAATATGAGGAATGAAAAATGATAAGAGAAGAATTGATTGGAATAATAGATGCTATAGGCCCTAATGGTAATCCTGTCGGGCTCATGTTGGGACTGAAAGATCAGAAAGGAGATGACTTGGAAAAAGTCTTTGGATGGGTTAGTAATTTGGCCCTACTACCTGGACATACGTTGAGTCGAGTGACTATTGTGAGGCCGATGAAGAAGAAGCCCCACAATTTCTATGTACATCCGCACTTGCCTGCAAGCCCTGACGGATCTATGCAGATAGGGAAGCGAAAGGTATGGTTTGAACTTGTACTTATTGTATCTTCGGGGGAAGAAGAGTGAGAGTTGTTCTTGGTGGTTTCGATACCGAGATGAAATTCATTGGAGAGCTACTTGAAAATACTGACTGCGAGGTTGTGTGGGCTACTAAAGATGGGGCCAGAGTTTCGAGAAGTAATGCATATGACGCAGATTGTCCATCGCCAAAGGCGACAGATGTATGGGTAGAGTGTTCTCACGAGGATTGGTCGATGCTAGAGATGGCTTCTTTTGGAATAACTTTAGTCGATCACCACAAAGATGGGGACGTTGGGTATGGTAGACCACCGTCAGAGTACTTTGAAGCCTCATCTATTGGCCAGATACACATTCTTTTGGGCATAGAGCCTACCAAAGAGGCAAGATTTGTAGCTGCGGCGGATCATTGTTTGCACTTAGCCTACAATTCGCAGTGCCCAGGTGTCGCGAGGGAGGAGTTAAAGGACTTTAGGATGGCATTTTACGGTGACGAGGATCCATTTGGTAAGGTACAATGGACCAAAAGGGAGATAGACGCTTGCCCGAAGATTAAAATAAATGGAAAAATGGTCAACGATATAAGTAAGCTACATCCTCGGCACAACAAGTGGTTGACAGAGACAAGTTGTTATTATGGTCTACGTACTTTTAAGCTGACTAGATCCGGCAATGGGTTCAAAGCATTTCTAAGTAACTTGAGTAGTAAAGATCTACAACACTTCTTGGATAGCCAGTGTCATGACTTCGGAGTCGTGGTGAAAACGTTCGGCGACCCCAAGAGACAATTTATCGGGGTTATTTATTCTATGATCTATGGGGAAGTCGAATGAGTGTGATAATAAATTCGGCTGATAGTTTGGCGAGGATAGAAACAGGTATGATAATCGTACCTATACACGTTTACCCTCACAAATTCGTCAGGCATCCGTTGCCAGAAGTACGGCTCAGATATCCGCTAGCATATGCTCAGATGCGACGCTTTGGCGATGCCGGCCTTATCGAAAAAGGGTCACTGATCAAGAGTGAGCGGTTTGCTGAAACGAGAATTGTTGTATGGATGCCTACAGCGATGAGTACCACTGGTAAGCATTTTCTAGACTGGATAGCTGCGGCACTGAGAGAAATGAGGAATCAAGGATTACATGACAGATACACTATCGGTTTCCCGGCGATAGGAGTGTATGATGCAGATAAAACTGACGTGAGAAGAGTATTTAGACTTGTCAAAAAGTATCTCAGCGATGGTGAGAAGGACGTCCATTTCTTAGTAAACTATTAGAGGGTACCTTTTTAACCTTAGTCAGCTTGCGTTTACTTGTGCTAAGTGCTCTCGATAGCGAGATCCATTCCGAACTGGCGGCTTTATGTGCCATGTCGACAGACTTAATTAATGGTAAAGAAATGAGAGTCGACTACTCCATAGACATAGATATGGGTGATGAAGAAATCACCGTTATACAGCTTGTGAGGGACGGTATCGAATATATGATGACTTGTGAAGGTAAAGGGCAACACGCTAAAATTGTCTTGCGCTCACTTCAAGTACCTGAGCTTCTGGTGTCCTTACCAGCCCCCATCTACATGCTGGTAGGTGAGGAGCTGCTGACACGAGGGGGAGAAGTCTGTTGAGGCACGAATTTTCACATTATAAATTGCCTACATTATTCAGTCAAGAATTGATTAAAGGAGACACTGGGCCTGGCATAGAGGTCTATATAGATGATGAAGATGATGAAATAACTGAGATCCGAAGGGGTCCTCTATTCATTTACTCTACACTCGAGTTAAGAATTAGCGATGGTGATACTGTCGCCATTCAGCGATTGACTGCTGATGAGGCGCGGTGCTTGGCGCTCAAATTACAACAGTTTGCTGATTTCGTATCTTCCTTCAATCGAGAGGTTGAAGTTCCGCTCGGAGAGGACCTCGCATGAACAAGAAGTTATGGAAAATCCGGAGTCATCGGATTCACCCTGACTCGCCTTTTTCTAGTGCCAGGGACTATTATGAGGACTCGATTTACATTCGTGACGCCGAAGGCAGGGAATCCGAGATAACTAAATCTTGGGAGAATTTTAAGATGCGCCGGCCAGAATGCGCAAAGTTGCTAGTGATACTCTACGGTGATCGAGCAAGAGAAGCGCATCTTGAGATAAATTATATCAATGAAGTGCGGGCAAAACGTGCGGCTGATATCCTTGAGCCTAGAAAACACGGCAAATCTAAGGGCAGGATAATCACTTCTCTATGAACGTGATAGTTAAGTACGGGACGAAGCTACCGAGCTTTATGACCAAGTACTATACTTACTCTGGCAAACAAATCGGACTGATTAGAAAAATGATGGATGACACTGTGCTCATCGAAGAAGCCTGGATTAGCGAAGTCAATCGCCACCTTGGCCGAAACGGATACGATGGTTTACTTAGCATTGTTGCCCAGGTTCTCTCTGCTGGTGGCCATCCAGCTGTCACACGTGCACAAGCATGGATAGTTCTCGGAGAAGTATTCAAAGCAGGCGTACCAGAAGTACTTCAAGATGCTAATGTTGACGAATCGTCATCGAAAGGTAACTTATTCGCTACAGCGGCGAAGGGTGCCGCATCTGCGGCAGAGAGGGTTGCTAATCCTGTAGGAAAAGTTGTCGGTGGAATGAGTTCCGCTGTCCGCAAAGTCGGTACAAAATCCTCTGAGGTGCCAGAGGATGACAAAGAGTGAACGTGACGAGAAGTTACTAAATGTTCTTCTCCAACATCCATACCTCCACGATGGCCTTACGGCGAGTGAGGCTTTTCATTATCTGCTTGGACGGATGCATGATGATCGCAGGTCCGAAAAATGGCGTAGTTCTGTAAGAACAATGTCCTATTGGTTAAAATATCAGGGATTTAGAATCGATAAAGGTGGTCCCTTTCATAAATACTATTGGGATAAGACAACGGAAGATGACTATGCCGAACCGCCGGTATTATAAGGTGCCGACTACCGTATGACCTCATGCGCAAAAACACGATACCCAAAGTCCCGCTAGAGGACTTTACGAAAATGACGAAGGGCCTCGCAAAGGACGGGGATTTCCGTCTCGTCAATCAAGACTTGAGAAATGGATATATTTACTTCACCGGACAAAATGGACCGAAAAAACTGCAACAGCTGATAGCCTACTATAATACCGGCAGACTCCCTCCAAGTACAATCCACACTATGCGTATCAGTGCCGCGAAGATGAAATCGCTCGGCTTTAACATGAAATCTTGGATAGCTTCGTTAGGTGATGTCAAAGGCCCGGACTCCGGTGGTTTCTACCAAGCCCGTTGCCCGTCCTGTGCTGCGAGGGGTGGAGATAGTACTGGTAATCATCTAGTTTATACAGAGGAAGGAGTCGTGCATTGCTATGCTGGTTGTAAATTCATCAAGATAATTGATGGTTTCTGCAAAAAGGAGGAATCGTCATGATTGTAGACGCGGTTTATGCTAAGAATGAGAAGGGCGAGTGGAACCCCACATCGCGCGTCAGCTTACGCTGGAGAGAAAAGAAGGGGGAAGACTGGGTGCGCAAAGAAAAGCAAGAACAGTTTATACCTTACTGCTACGTAACGCAAGAGGACCTACTGATTACAGCCAAAGATGGCGCTAAGCGATTCAGCACTGTCGGGCAGTTGAAAGATCAGAAAGATGTCGGATGGATGGTTGATGAAGTTGTCATATCGTCTGAGAAGAACGCTGAAGGAAAGGGTCTATTCAAGGTAACATTCCATGCGCCATGGATGGTAAGAGTGTTCTCCAACCGTGTCACGCCTACGTATGAGGCCGATGTGCCATTCGAGGATCGATATCTAGTGGACCGAGTTAACGATATGGATGTTTACAAGATGCGGAAGCTTTTCATTGATTTAGAGGCACTCCAATATAGTGGCGATGATGGTCCAAAGAAGGCACTAAACCATAAGAATCCTAGAGACAATCAGATGATTAACGTCATCGGTGCGTACGATTCCTTTACTGGGAATAGGCTTCAATGGTGCCAACATGAAAATGAGACTGAGCGCGTTGAGGTGAAGACCTTTGACGGAGAAAGGTCCACGGTATTTTACTTTAATAGTGAGAAAGCCCTACTCACGTCTTTCGTCGAATATGTGGATGAGACCGATCCTGATTGTCTATTAGCTTGGGGTATGGGATTTTACGACCTACCTACGCTATATTATAGACTACAATCTTTAGGTATTGGTGCTCACATGTTGAGTCCTAGCAGTTTAGGTAAGTCGCGACATATGCGCAAGCCTACATACAAAGGTAACCAATACCGCTGGACTGCCCAGCCTATAGTGGGGCGACTAGTCATTTCGCTCGACAAGTTGTTCGAGAGAGTTTACAAGGATTCCAAGTCAACGAACTTACCAAGTAACAAGTTGGACATAGTAGGCCAGGTTCTTTTCGGTAAGGGTAAGACGGATTTTCGTCCAGATTTCTATGAAAGTGAATATGATGAGTTCTTAGATGACTATCTGTTCTACAACCACAGAGACGTCGATTGTATGATAGAGATTGAGCGCGACTATAACTTAATAGAAGGTCAACAAAACTTGCAAGAGCTGGCCATGTGTCAATACAGTTCTACATTCTATGGTTCCAGCTATGCACGTGTTTACTTTATGCGTAAAGCCGATTTCATACAGAAGTCAGGAACTCCTCGATGGAAACTTGATCTCTTAGCGGATGAAGGCTCTCTCCAAGGTGCTATCGTTTTCGACCCAGAAGAGCTAGGAACTATCGGATTACACAAGAACGTGGTTATTGTGGATTTCGCTGGACTATATCCGTCGATGATGATTTCTTATAACACAAGTTTTGAGACACTTGTCCCTATCGGCGAGGAACGTGATGATGACATTATTGGGGACGGTTGTCGTTTCCGTCGCGAACCTATGGGCCTGCTCCCCTCTTGTGTACAGGAGCTTGATTTGCTTAGGGATAAGTACAAAGATTTGCGTGAAGTCGCTGCCAAGAACGAAGGAAAGTCCTCATCAGAGTACAGGAAGTGGGATGATGCTCAGAAAACTGTCAAGCGAATGAGAGCGTCCTGGTATGGGCTCATGGCTTTCAAGGGGTACGCTTGGGGCAATATGGATATCGCTAGAACTATTACTTATGGTGGTCGTACTAACTTGATGCGAATAGCTAAGGAGGCGGAAGACATGGGGTATAAACTGATTTACGGTCATACTGACTCTTGTTTCTTCGCTCTCGGCGATGATCTGTCTGTTGAAGAATGTGCGGCGGCGGCAGAGAAGCTAGCCACCAAACTTACCGACTCGTGTCAGAGTGCTCTCAAGTCTGATGCTGTAGTGGTTGAGGCGGAGCTTATCATGGACCGATTTTATTTACCTCGGCGAAACCGATACGCTGGACGTGTCGTGTGGCAGCCCGGTTCTGGTGAGAGTCCTTTTGATATAGGAAATCTTCCTGTGGATAAGAGAATTAAGATGCAAGGGCTGGAGGCCAAGCACACTAATACGGCCCAAATTGGTCGTACTGCACAGGTCGAAGCGATAAAAATGATTTGGGACGAGATTCCGGGTGAGGAAGTCCTTACTTACTTGCGGGGAATCGCCGATTCTGTAAGAGGCGGAAATATCCCTATTGAAGATCTTATAGCCGGTGCCAGATTAGGTAAGTGGTTGCCGAGTCAGACTGAGCATCCTCTTTATGGATTAGGTGCGACCAATGAGAAAGCAACACCTGATGCTTTTGACGAGTTCGACCAATGTTATACTAACCTCAGTGGCTCGCATAAGGGTGCCGCATGGCACAATGTAGTACTGTCTAATGATGCGTATCCTAAATTCGACAAGGGCGACTCGTTCAAGTATACATTTGTGAAGGATGGCCCCACCTGGTTCCCCGAGGGGGGCTTCGTTGCCTTCCACGAGTTGAGTCAAATAAGCGAGTACGAGATCGATATTGAGGCCATAATTGAAAAGAACATCATTTCGAAGGTCAATCATATTCTATACGGTATCGGTCTGAGCAATTCGATGCTTCGTGAAAGTGAAGCGGACGCGAAGTTTGAGGATTTCCAATGAATCCTGATGAAGATCTGAGCGGATGGATAGAGTGTTATGGGCTTTGTGGCGGCTACATATGGCGGACTCATAAGCCAAGTGAAGCTAGCTTTACTAGCTTCGAGATATTGAAATCGTGCGACGTGTGTGAGTATCGTGCCCGTGTGGATACTTATGTTGGACAGTATCATGTGGACTTATTCAATAAAATTACTGTCGGCAATAAGTGGGTTCGAGATGACGAGGATAACTCGGTGGAACGCGTTAGCAGAACGACAGAATGGCTATTCAAAATGTTGGACGTGGAAAGTGCTTTAGAACTTTACAAAGAGGTTTTCGAGGTCCATATTGACAAGATCGCTAAGATTTGGGCACGTAATCTCCGACTGGAACTGTCGAACCGGCCACGATAGCTTCCGCTGCCCCTTGTAAATTGTCAAAGTTACCCATGACTGATCCTCCTGTTAATGCCTCTGGTATGCGTTCGAGGGAGCATGCGGATAGAACCGAATAGTTACCGTAAGATCCCATGCCTTGTGGGCCGAGACCCGATACTGTGCCTTCTTCACCCATTAAGTCGCATATAGTTCTGACGTAACGGTAATCGTATTCACCTACACCGTTTTTACCATTCATTTGGAAGTACAATTCTTGTTCTATCTGCCACAGCGCTGCTTCAAGGCCGAAGTGTTGATGTATCCACTGTATATTATTTGTCTGTAGGATTGAAGTATCTAGGTATTTGCCCATACGTCTTGACAAGTCTGTCAAAGTAGTACTCGATGCGTCCCGTATGTCTAGCACCCATCTCCCTGGAAACCTATCTTCTTTTATTACATATATTACTTGCGCCCCGCCTATTCCGCTGAACTCTGTGGAAAGTATTGACTCTTTGGTTCTCAGTAGGTCAGAAGTGTCCGTGCTATTTATCTTGATAACAAATGGCTCATCCGGATGTACAGACTTGGTCATCATTTGTCCTAGCGATCCGACGGTTTTTTTGAGTTGTCGCCATACTACATCGGTCGCTCCGTCTAGTCGGAATAGTCTGAAAGTTTCTGAATTGAATTGGATAATTAGTGACATATTAGGAACATCGTAACTGATTAGAGAAATGATGTGCTCACCTTTAACTATCCTACAAACTGCCGCGACTTTATTAGCCATATCTTCAGACATCCCCTCCTTTAGCGGGACCAAAGTTCGCGGATTGTCAATGTCGATCGATTTAGAGAGTGGTGATTCGAGAATTTGTCGAGTTCTTTTTACAGAACCTTGGAAGGACATTTTTCCAGCGAAGTGAAATGTCCTCAAGGATGATTGAGTTGCTGGTTCACCTAGGCAAGATCCTGCGGTTGCGCCGATAGCTTCGCCCGTTCGGCATAGCGAATCTTGATAAAATTGATGAAACCTTCTCGCCATCTTTTTGGTATTCGGTAAAGTCATTTCTCTAATGGAGAGTACTTTGCGGAGGACATCTGCCGAACTTTTAGATGGGTCTACGCCCCCCAATGAGGATAGCTCCGCATCGAAAGCTGGAATGTTGCTACCTTTAGAGCACTCTAAACAAGCGTGTTCTGGGTATTCTTTGACGTGGTTATCCTCCAGAGGCTTCCCGTGCTTACATTCAAATTCGAAAAGTAATGGTTGGAGAGTTATTACTAACCCGTCGCTATTGACATCTTCATGGCTCCCGCGTATATGGTATGGTGCAAGACCGTCGTCTCCGATCAGCGGGCTCAATACTCTCCCTGTGCGCGTGTTGATACACTGTTTCAAGTTATTCACTACAACTGGTTCCATCGCTTTAATCATCTTGCGTTCAAGGTATCCGGATAGAGCGACGTTCCCTTGGCCCGACTCTACTGTGGATCGTCGACCCGCCGTTGAAGTCAACCAGTATTCTGTTGGATTCATGCCTGTCGAATATCCTGACTTAACGAAGCCCACATGTTTAGGATGCGTCAGTTCGTGCACTTCCCCTTTCGAGTTCATTAGAGGGAAATGTGGTAGTACTCGTTTCCTACTGATTCCGGTAGTGATCCGATTGCCGCCGACAAGGACCATGCCGAAGGATCCTCCCATCTGTCTGACGTTTGAATCTTTTCCGCGCGCCCTAGAGCGCACAGCTATCTGCATAGTGTTCCCCGCACCTTGTTCGTTCTCGATTGGTTCAAGAATCCTGTCTTCGTATTCGCTAGCTAGGTTGACAATTTTTTCATTGAGCCACCCTGCTGGGTCGATTACTGCCGCAATTTTCTCGTCCTCAATATCGGCGTGCTCGTAATACGTTCCATCATTCCAAGATTTCTGCAGCTTCGATATTTCTTCAGAATACATGTTGTACATATCGTCTATGTCTTTTATAATCTCTGGATTATATAGGCCGACGTCCGATGGGCCCATAGTGTATCCAATAATTGAGTGTCCAGCATAACCTAGTCGTGTCATCATTTCAATATACTCTGTCAGTTTTTTGTGTCCTCCTTCATACCCTTCGTGATAGAAGAAACTTGGCGCAAGTGACGATCCACCTTCTCCGAAAGAGTCCTTCTCAAGTGTACCTTGAATCAATTTACCATTATAGACTATGACTCTCTCCTTGTCTTTCGTGGTTTTCTTAATATCTGGGTCCAGTATCAAACCGTTTTTTAGTTCAGAGCGGATAATTTCGCCGTCGCCGTCAACTTTCGGAGTGTTGCCGATGAATGTTGCAGAAACGTATTCTGAATTAGTCACTGTGAATAGATGACTGAAAAGTGCTCGACCAGTGTAACATTCTTCCCCGGTTGGTGAAAGTTGGTCGGATTCCGGTAATGTATCGACCGTTCTATAGTGTTTTCTGGAACTCCACTCCTTCCAAGATTCTCCGCCTGGTACTTCTCTTTTATACTTCAGCCATAGCTTTCTAAGCTCTTTTTCATCTCGCATCTCACTATAAACATAAGTGTAACACTCTAAAGCGACCGCTTTGGAGACATAAGGAATACCTTCATCGTTGAAGCCGAGTCGGCCAGACCATTCTCCAATTCTTCGCTTGTCAGTGTGTGTTAATAGGTATAGTCCACTAGTCTGATCTTGATCGGTTGCAACAGTTAACTTGCCGTATCTTGCATGTATGAGGTTCTTATCTAGTGCCATCAGCCGCTTCGCTTCGTCTTGTGCCTCTGGAGATTGGACAAAGTGCATTTTCATTGCGTCGCCGTCATAGTCCGCGTTGAAGGGTATGCAGATTGACGGGTTAAAGGTGAGTGCTTCCGACTCTATTATTCTTGATCGAAGTGCTAGAATGCTCTGTCTGTGAAGTGAGGGTGCCCGGTTGAATAAGCCATAATCGCCGTCCATGACGTGCCTCTTAACTATTGAACCGACTAGTAATACTTTATCGTAAATATATGAATCCTCCCCATCCAATTCTCGGTAATTTGACTTCTCCTTGTTGCTCGGATCACCGTCCACGATAACCAAGTTAGCACCGGGGTATACTTTAGGACCATTACCTAATAGCATCTTCATTTTGGCGAAGTTATCCTTGGTTACGACTTCCATAACAGTTGCTTTCATGGCTATCTTAATGGGTACTCCTACTTCGTCGAGTGCGAGCCTTGGGTCTGCAGTAATGATGGAATAACTGACCTCCTCGACCGATTTACTCTGCAGATTCGCTCTAAACCTGCCTTCCTTGCCAGTGAAACGATTCATTATGCCTTTGTAAGATTCGTACTTTTCTGCTCCAGAGAACCCTCTAACCATTGACGTTCCTCCCGATCCGATAGCTCTTCGTTGGTTGTCATATACCCTACTGACGGCGTGGTATAGTTTGGTGGCGAAGAGCGACTCTCTATAATATACTTGTTTGCGAATAACTATGTCCCTCAACGTCTCATTGACAGATATGACATCTTGGTACAACTTAGTCAACTCGTCAAGTTCCTTAAGAGGTACGCCAGGTATCGATTTAGATGGCCTTACTGTATTCGGTGCTATTGGTAAGATTGTGAAAAATAGATTCTCTGGCCTAGAGTTCTCGAAATCCATCCCGAGAAACTTGCACTGTTCGTCTCGTATTTTTTTGAGTATTTCGTGGGCTGTGCGGTAATCAATGCCTTTGGCTCCTGACAAATATCTATCGTCCGGCACGGGAATAGTAAACTGACCTCGGCCGTGCTCGAATTTGAGTTTAGGAGTGAACTCTTGGCAGTGAGGGCAGGGCCTACCTTCGTCGCCGTGATAGTCTACCATGGTCCCATGTAGGAGCCTTCTAATATCGAGGTACCCACGGAAGTTTCTTCTGTGTTGCTCAAATACGGATTCGACTCTTCCTTCTATGCCTTGCAAGTCGACTACCGGAACTTTAATTTCTCCACAGCTGTGGCATACCGAATTCAAGCAGTTCAGTATAGGGTACGTCCCTTTAGCGAACCTGCCGTTGAACCCTAAATACGCTAACTTCGGGACAGGCATCACTAAAGTAACCCTCCCAAAATGTCCAGGGCAGGAATTGGCTGCATCCTCCGGAAGTCTTGGTCTTTCGCACGTCGTGCAGGCTTTTTCATCGACCGTGCCCATTCTCTGATCTTGTATCCCGCCCCTAATCGGTTCTTGTTCCCCTGCAGTACTGTAACCGCTTGCAGATATTACTTCCAATACCGACATATCGCGTATCTCGTCTGGTGTAAGTAGCCCCATCTCTACACTAGATATGTGCTTCGGTTCGCTGACTTTGATCATATCTGTGCTGCCGGTCTTATACCCCATAGGTGGGGCAATGGTTCCGCGTTTGATCGCTCCCTTGCTTGGGAACTTTGGGAGTAGTTCGTCGATCGGTGTACGTATCACGACTCCTCTTAGTCCTCCGACTATTGCTTTTTGGTAGTCGCTTGAAAGATCTTCAATGACGCCTTCTTCTGTCATATTGATACTGACAAGTAGATATTCTGTATGGGCGGCTCTGAGACCTGCGGCGTCAGGATGGTGGCGCAGGTACCGGATTGCTGAAGCCTTTGTCGTAGGAACCCACCGGTGTCTCAACCTGCCCGCACTTATGTTTAAGTGCAAGTTGCCGAACTCGTCAAAGTCGTCTGGCCTCGCATACCAGACAAAGACGTTCACTTCCTTCAGCATCATTCTACCCCAGAGGTCCGATAACCATAAGGTCATCCCTTCGCATGATGATATGCTAAATAGTCGGCCAAATCATTCATTCTATGATCGGAATGCCCTCGAACCCATTGAAACTCTACGTCGCATGAAACATCTGCCATTGCTTCATCGAGTATTTCGATAAGTTCTGCAACTTCGTACTCATCTGAGGCGCCTTCGCCGGAGACCAAGTCAAGTGCCGAAGTACAATCTGAGCATATTCGTACGAGTTTTATATCATATCCTCCATCATTGATTACGCTAACTACTTGGTTGAGTCCATAGATTATGGCGACTACTTCTGCCATTGTGACATTGAGTACTCGGTTAATGTATGCTCCCGCCGAATGTATGATGCGCTCATATTCTGTACAATAAACTACTGCACCGACTCCCGCCTCATTACCTTCATCTGGAAGGACTGAAGCGTCGGTATATACATTAAATGTCAAGGGATGATCTTTCGGTAATATAAAACGTCCCCCGCAGTCATTGAATTTCTTGTTATTCGTACTACGTCGCCAACTTCTGTCGCGATCCCATTTTCTCTGAGAGACCTTAGAGCGGCGTCCGAGTACTTGATTAGTACTAGGTTTTCATAAGGTATTTTGACCTTACTTAATTCTCTTTTTGCTTGGACAGATGTGAGAATTTCATGCTTGGGTGTATGAGTCCATTCCATGTCGATCACCTAACGGAGCACTGGGTCATTGAAAAGTTAATCGTCCCAATCGTCGTCGAAGTCTTCCCAATCTTCATCATCGTCGTCATCATCGTCGGCTGATGTGTCTCCGTTAATGCTTGAAAGAACGGCGTTGAGGTCGTCTTCGGAATCGGAGTCTGGGTCTTCGACAGAATCGGTATCGTCTTCAGAATCCTCCGCAGAATCTTCTTCAGAGTCCTCTACGGTGTCTTCGGTGTCCTCACTTTTTGCTTCTCCTCCAAGATCTTCCCAACTGAGGTCGTCCCACTCCTCCTCGTAGTTCTTGTTCGGTGCGGTTTCCGCGCTCTCGACTTCATCGGTTTCCAATTCGCCTTCCTCATATAGTTCGCTCATGCTAACTAGGTCGATTTTGTCGTTTTTCTTTTGATCTATGGCCGATAAGAATGCGTCCACCTTATTGTCAGCGCTTTCTTCATGCATTGCGTCGATCGAGATTGTCAGGTCCAGCCAGAATGTCTTCATGAACCTGTGAACCTTCGTCGCATACTTGAAGTATGCTATTCTACAGACACTATGCGTCTTAATCTGTAGAAGTATTCATAAGATACCTATAGATGGGAGGGGTATGGGCACAAGCAGAGAAGACGCGTTCACTACAATTCGGATCAGGAGAACGATTCGGAATCTGTTGGAGAGGATGGCGTTGCCAAGAGAGGCTTTGTGGGAAACAATTGACCGCATAGTACGTGGACATGCTGCTGCTCGCATTGATGAAAAGGGAGATGAATCTATTGAAGAAATACAGCCGAGTGATTAAATCTATTGAGAAGGCGTTTTATGCTTACGCTGAACAAAATGTTGAGCGTGTATCGTTTAGCCAGCTCAAGGATTGGATCAATAGTAATATCAAAGGAGGCATTAGCTCTCCTAGACTCGCAAGTTTCTTGCGTAAAAACGACCAATTCAAGCACTTGGTCCGTGTGCGTCGCGTCGGCTCGAATGTTATAGAGACATTCTGGTCGCTAAATGAAAATACTGTCGTGCCTGCCGAGAGTGGCTGGGTCGAAGTTATTGAAGAAAGCTGATACCGGTATATTTGAATACGTTATATTAATGAGAAGGGGGAACCTTGCTCACCAGAATGTCAGATATTAATCTAACCGTAAGCGGGAGCGAATCCCCGCCACGCCCCGAAGATGGGGCAACAACTGAAGAATGGACAGCGTACGCGCTGTCCGGAAAGAAAGACCTACAAGGTGCAAACCTAAGAGATGCACACCTAGGATTGAATTTTGAAAACCTATACAGAAGGTTCATTTCCTAAGGTACAACTTTCTAAAACTTCAGAAACCACCGCCATAAAGCGGTCGTATTAGAACAAAGTATCCTGCGGGGTGCTGCGTTCAATAGATCCAGAGTGTCAGATAAAGATGATGGAACCGTAAGCGGGAGCGAATCCCCGCCACGCCCCGAAGATGGGGCAACAACTGAAGAATGGCTGGCTTATATTGTAGCCGGTGGAATAGACTTGAAGGGTGCAGACCTAAGAGGTGCAGACCTAGAAGGTGCAGACCTGATGGCTGTAGATCTAACAGGTGCATACCTGATGGGAGCAGACCTAAGAGGTGCGGACCTAAGATTTGCAAACCTATACGGTGCAAAGCTGAGGGGTGCAAAGCTGAAGGGTGCAGACCTAACAGATGCATGCCTAACAGATGCAGACCTAAGAGATGCAGACCTAACAGGCGCAAGCCTGAAGGGTGCCAAGCTAGAAAATGTGTGCCTAAACGGTGCAGACCTAACAGGTACAACTTTCTAAGAAGGTACATTTTCTAAACTTCAGAAACCACCGCCATAGAGCGGTCGTATTAGAACAAAGTATCCTGCGGGGTGCTGCGTTCAATAGGAAGGAGAAATAATATGAAAAAAAAACAAAAAACTGTTGAACTGACTAACGAACCAAGGCGAGGACTTGTGAGGATTCATAGGGTCAACGGGGTAAAAGTTGTAGAGGGACACCGCTCTTGCGGAACATGCCTCATACACGGACACCACATAGACCCAAGAATCCCAAAGATGTCTAACATTTGGCATTGTGGGAAGTGCGACAGCACCTTTTTTCGTGAGCTGTGAGAGCAGCTCGTATAAATGGCCGTAAAACGGCTCGTAGGAAACACGCGATAACCAGTCACCGCCATAAAGCGGTCGTATTAGAACACAGTATCCTGCGGGGTGCTGCGTTCAATAGGAAGGAGAAATTAAAATGAATGAAAACAATGGAAAAATAAAAAATATAATAAATAAAATAGAAATCTTTTTCGAAGTTAGCGTTATAGTTTTATTTATAGCTCTAGCTCTATATCTTCCCTTAATTGCTTCGGCAATTTTTGCACTCTGGGTATATTCCCTAAGAATACCGGAAGATTGAGCAAAACAAATGGCCGTAAAACGGCTCGTAGGAAACACGCGATAACCAGATGCGAGCCATATGTCCTGCGGGGCATGTGGACTGCATACCAGACGGAAGATATGCCGATACCGGTGTACTTGAAAACGTTATATTAATGAGAAGGAGGATAGACTCCTTCACCAGAATGTCAACTAACGAAGACAACCCAAGTGAGCGGGCAGACTCACCCGTAATACGCCTCGGTAAAGGCGTAATGACAACGTTAAGATACGCTAAAAACCGAATCTTTTCCGTAACATGCCTTGCGATACTTATAGTCTTGCTAAGCGTGAGCGTGAATTATATCGGGTTGTTCTGGAATGTCGAGATTCCTCAAAGGGAATCTTGGATAATCGCCAGAGCGGCGGACGATAACGTTGTCATTAATGAAACGATGATTGGGACGTATGAAATGAGCATTGAAAGTGGGTTATTCGGCCGCGTAACTGTGGCCGAAGGCCAATGTTTCAACGGAATAACTGAAGCATGTCAATACATGCAGTACAGTGACGAATATTCTGCTATGGATCTCAAAGATGCAATCTTCCTCCAAGAGATGGGGATGTGGATATCTTGCATGATAATATTGATAATATTTTGGCCCTTATTGTCGGACAAGATGGTCGTATACGACTCGTAGGAAACACGGGATAACCACTGAGTAGTGAGGACATAACTACACCAGACGAGTAAAGTTATCCCGCTCGTAGGAAATGGGATAACACCCCTAGTAGTGGGGGACAGAACTACACCAGACGAGTAAAGTTACCGATACCGGTATACTTGAAAACGTTATATTAATGAGAAGGGAGATAGACCTCCTTTGTCAGATAAAGGCATTATCAGATGCCGGATGGGGTAACGCCCATCCAAACCCTAGAATGGCGCTACTTGTAGCTGCCGTTAATTCGCATTTTATGTATTCTAGGGTCCAACAATAATTTTAATCAACAGAAAAAAATTATTAACAGATTAAAATAAACTCAATTCGCGCTTTTGTGCGATTGATAGCTAATAGCTTGAGTGGTAAATATGACCGAAAGGGAGCGTAGATGCTGTGGAAACACAGGATCGAACCACGTATAGTAATTTAACTTGGAAAACAGAAACCCGACTATGAAAAGAAGTTAAGCGCTGCAGCAATATAACCGCCATACCAGATCGAGCTGGTGGTGGGGCTGGGCGAGGAAACTCGGGTGTTGTTAGCTATCATTAAGATCGTACAACCAGATTTGAGTCAACACCGCCCCTTTTGGGCGGTACAGAGTAATTTCTGTAACAGATTGCCAGCCGAAAGGTTTGCTTGAGGGGAATAAACCGCACCGTTTGGAGGACACGAAAAAGTTCTCCCTATATGGTGTGCCTGATGAGAGCATAAGCGGAGCGTATTACAACGTGACGCTGAATACTTTAGGTGAGTACATGGCAAGTGAAGGTTTTATCGCCAGAAACTTGTGATGAATCAAGATAAATGTGAAGAGCAATGGTGCCAGCCAACTCTTACTGCGGGATACGCGGAAACACATTACAAACTGGTGGAGTTGCGTGAATGCTAGGAACCCTGCAGGGAGATCAGCGGAAACGTACGGAGGGAGAGGAAGATAACAACAACGCTATTAATTTAGCAAACCAACGGTGCAAATGGCACCAACAACGCTATTAATTTAGCAAATAAAGAACAATAAGCACAATAGTGCTTACAAGAAAAGTTTGAGATGACGTGTAGACTTATTAAAGTCGCGACCAATGAAGTTGACTCCCCGATAAGGAGTGCGGCCTTTGGAAGCGATGGTGTAGGCACGGTTTGATGGATGGATCCTAGTTTCGGTAAAACTAGTTAAAAACCGGCGGAGTCATTTCGGTAGGCCAATTATATGGCCCGAGAGTGATTTGCTCCCATTACGAAAGGTTAGTACCCTTACGCTTTGGAAAATTAGCAGAGAAACGAGATGATATACTTTAGGAGCGGTAGGAGCTGAAGTACAAGACAGAGTAATCAGACAACAACATGCGGAGGTAAAGCATGGTCTGACCCAATTGAAGTGAGGCGCACTATGTGCGACCTTAGTCACTTCACGGTTATGCACTTGACGACACCAAGAGCACTTTGCCACCAGAATGAGATAACGCCAGCGTAAGCCGGCTCAGAGACACATCAACCATAGGGGTCCTTGGAGGGCCATTGGTATAGTGTTGTTAATGGGCCCTAACTTATGAGGGTGGACCGTATCCGGTTAGCGGGGTGAAATTCCCTAATGGTGAGAAATTCCGGGAACTCACCTCATTTAACAGAATGAGATAACGCTAGCGCAAGGCTAGTTGGAAAGACTAACAACAGGGACTTTGGAGGAAGTCTTAGTCAATGGATGTGAAAACGTCGCGAGGAACATAGTCCGACTATGTGAAGCGATGTGGAGCCGAATTGACACCTGGAGTGAAATCTGGAAGACTACACCTACAATAGTGGACTGTATCCGGGTAGCGGGGTGAAATTCCCTAATGGTGAGAAAAAGCGGGAACTCACCTCATTCAACAGGATGAATAATAAGACTGATCTTATTATTGCTATTATAGCAATACCATTAATTATCCTATCATTACCAGTAGCATATCTACTGAGTAAGATAGGTCTGATAGACTAGCGTCACTTTACCGTGGCGCTTTTTTTTTATCTACTAGGAGAGTTAACTATGAATAAAAATTTAGAACTGGTACTGCGAATCGAAACCGACGAATATACTTACGAAGAATATATGGAGGCTTGAGAATTTGCTAGTGGAGGTAACTAACTTGTATGTAGAGGTAACTAACTTGAATGTGGGGGAAAAAATCATGATAGATCTAAGGGAGATGAACGAGTACGACCATATCGGTGTACCTTGTTGCCTCTCCGGGGAGGATCACATTGAGGCGACATTTGGTGGGTGGACCTACCGAATCGCGCTGACTGATTTTGCTAACTACATCGAAGAAATGCTAAAATTTCGTCGCGCTATGCGCGGGATAGAATGAGCAACTAGAAGAAATATGGAAGGAATGAAGAAAACCCTATCTATAGCACCGAGTTACGAATGTTCTTTGATATGCGAAGGTTGTTATTTAACGACTGACGTAACTAAAGAAATGCGTAAAGCAACTAAAGGCGACTACTATTGGCGACGAGTGTTTTCACTCGCTGTCCATAACGGTTACCAGGAAATTGCTATGACGCTCAATCCGTTTCCAGGTGCAATTGAAGTGTGCATCAAACATGCGAAGTGGGCCAAAGAGGCCGGCTTCGAAAGTGTGAATGTGACAGTAACTTGGGGAGACATGATGAAATCGGAGCAGAAAGAAGAGCTCTTAGAAGTCATTGATGTTCTCTCAGAAAGTGTCGACGAGAACCGGACCGAGTGTCTGGACATCGGTACTATGCTGAGATTTCCTCATATACACTACAACATTAATTTGTTGTGGAGCCGAGAAATTTTCGAAGCTAACGTGGCAACTGACGGTAATATGGACTTACTGAATCTTATTATATATAGGAAGTCAGTGAGGGGACTTGCCATACAAAGTACGATGCAGCACTTGATTTTGAAACCGCTGTCGCTCTATCCGAGTGGCGAATGGTTTCAGGAACATTATACTAAGGCGTTAGAACTGGACTGGCTAGCAATAGCTGGCGACGGAGATTTTCACATTGGGGATCTAGCATACGGTAACTTGATTGGGCTAAATAACTGCCCAGGTGACCGCATGATGGATATAGATCCGATGGGAATGATTCGCCGTTGTCCAGAGAATAAAACCGCCTATGATGGGACGAATCTTGCTAAGGTTCGGAAGATCATGGAGAATGGAATACCTGGTTGCGGCTCCGGCTGCGACTGTATCACGCCTAAGTGATAACTAGAATGGTCCTGTGGAAGCTGGACATTAAAAAAGTAGCCATGACCGAACTGTTGCGGAGGTGAAAGCTAATGACAGATAAATGCCCAGATTGTGGGTGTGAAGATACGTACGGCGAACGTACGAACGGTTGGGAGTGCGTGTACGTAGAGTACCGCTGTGCCAACTGCGGTCTCGTCTTGAACGGCGAGCCCGACTCTGAAGAAGAGTAGGGGAAGAGCCCTTGGGGTGATTCTTACTAGGAGAGAAAATTATGAGTGAAGACTATGTAAAATTCAAAACAAATATTGAATGGTATAATGCTTCAAATATTATATATTTGACTATACTAGAGTGCTTTAAAGGCTTTCTAGTTAAAATAAACGAAGATGAGACGAGTGCGACTCCTGTTATGTCAGAAGAGTTTGCTAAAGAAATCGGCGCTACTATTAAAGAGCGACTTGATGGCGAACCAAAAGAGATACGGGGGTTCTCCTTTGATGGAGAAGAGCCACGGACCGTCTATACTGCGCCCTTGCCAAAAGGGACTGTATCTGCGTGTATAGCAAGCAGCCTTGAGCATATGATTGCTCGGTGGCAAACTATTCAAGAAGATCCCTTGAGTGACGACGATGAAGTGCAGTGGTTTGATACCGCTAGCAAAATCGTCCCGCTTCTTTGGGACTAAGGACAATTAACTAATTGATTC
>Ga0098052_1000093_pt1 | contig 49208 bp, 37 predicted proteins | sample 15_taG_FD_81591 | JGI IMG/M metagenome (GOLD analysis project Ga0098052, IMG submission 81591) | Marine viral communities from the Subarctic Pacific Ocean - 15_ETSP_OMZ_AT15312 metaG | ecosystem: Environmental > Aquatic > Marine > Oceanic | place: Pacific Ocean | collected 2015-01-18
ATCTCTCTTTTAATATTACTCTTCCTCACCTTTATAGTTTAACACCTGGGTATCTTAATATTAATTACCCTAATGTATCTAAAGGGGAGGATATGGAAGCCATGTTGAACTTTAAAAAAGCTATCAGTACTGATCAGGATGGGGCACATAAATACGATGTACTTTATGATGACCTATTACCTGCGGAAGAAAGGGCTTTATATCAATTCCAAAGAATACAATCTCCTATGCAAAATCTAAATTCTCGGGCGAGAAAAGAACAAAGAAAGATTATAAACTTAATTACTGATTATATTGTAGCTATTAGATCTACTGTACTTAATAATTCAGAGAAGCCTAGATATGGTCCACCACTTGTAAGACTATTTTTTGGGCAGATGTATGAAAATATTCCATGTATATGTACTAATTACAGTATAGAGGCAGAGGTTGGAGCAGGATATGATAAGCGTACCCTACTCCCCAGGATTATAAAAATTAATATGTCTTTATTGGAAGCTAGAACTATGGGTAAATGGTCTAGTGGAGGTACTGCCACTCAAGTTGAAAGAGATGCTCTAGCTGGGTGGGAGTATATTATTAATTCAAATACGGGGCTAACTACAGACCCTTGGAAGGCCCACTAATGATTAAAATTGGCACATACCAATCTTATCCATCTAGATATGACTACGGTGGCAAAACTATAACACATAAAGGGGTGCATGTCACTACTTCTATTAATACTGAAATAGAACAAGTTATAACTCAAATTCCTGGGGGTATCCCATACCAAAAGGCACACTGTATTCCTACAGTAGAACATAGACCTGATAAAATATCTAATATCTTTTTTGATACTTCAGAATTTTGGTGGTATATTCAGTTATTTAATAATATATCAGATCCTTTTGAAGGATTTAATTCTGGAGATAGAGTGCTAATACCTGTTGTGGAGGGTTTGTAGTGAGTAGACCTGAATTACGAAAGGGAGTTGCTACAGATCTAAGTCCTTTACCTCATGAAACGGTTAGTATAGCCCTTTCTACGGATAGGACCGACTTACAAAGAGTACTTGTAAAAGATTTAGTAGTTAAAAAGAATTTAAAAAAGGGTACATTCTTATTTGACGGATCAAATACTGATTTTTTAGGATTGGAGCATTCTCTAGGGTCGGGTCAAAAAATGAAATTAGGTATTCGAATAGCTGACCCCCATGGGGAAGTAATAAATAAGTTATTTGAAAAAGATTATCTACAAACAACTAGGTTTGAGCTTGAAAGACAAAGAAAACTAAAAGAATTGGAGTCTAAGGATAAGCATCTGAAGGCTGTAGAGGCTGAACGGGCAGCAGCGGCAGCAGCGGCAGCAGCGCAGGTCAGCGGTCCTAAGCCTGATAAAGGCAAAGAAGCCGCTGCTGAAGTTATTGATGAGTTTGTAGCTAAAGAACTAATTGCTACAGAGATAGATAAAGCTAAGTTTATTAATGAGAATCTTAAATTCTATGTAGCGTATGGTGTTGGTTCTGATACGAGCCTTTGGGCTGGACCTTTTATATGCATGTTACGCTATGCTGACTACATTTTTGAAGATCATGGAATTCCTATACTACAACTAACTTTTGTAGCTGATATTGTTTTTGATATAACTTTAGAAGCCGCTAACAACCAGATATTATTTAACAATCCAATTACATCTCCTCCTCCTAAGGTTAGGCACATAACTCGTACTAGAATAGGGTCCATAAAAACAAAATCACAGGGTACTGATCCTCCTAGTATTAATATTTCTACGCGGGATATACAGGCTGCTATAGGAGAGACTCACAGAAAGTGGGCTAAAGCTTTTGGTATAACTAATTTTATTCATATAGTACCAAAATTATTATTAGATATACCAGAGTATACATCTGGTGGATCAGCGCGTGTGAATCATGCTTTTATGTCAAATCTTGAAAAACATATGGCACTTTTAGGTTTTAATGTTACAAGGGAGATGGTACCTGTAGACAAAAAAGAAACAATAAACAAAGGAAAAAAAACAGAAGAAGAAAAAGAAGAGAAAATAGAAAAAAGAAAAGAAGAACAGAAAAAGGCGCGGGAGGCACCCAAACCTGGAGCGAAAAAAGCCGCGAAACCAAAAGCTAGTAAGGTAGAAAAACCAGAGAAAGAAGAGGTTGTTTTTATTAATATTTCTGAGAAATATATGGAGATTACGCTCGGCGAAAATCAATATAATAATTTTATGAAACCTTTTGACGATTTTTATGCAGAAGTAGGTAAAAAGCATACAATGTCTTTAGACTACGGTTTGTACACAGAGTCTAATTATAAAATATTGCAAATGTTACAAAAAGATTCTTATACTAGGTATGGGTATGCAATAAAAACCCTTGATGCTCCTTTATATGTTTTAGCTGAAAGATCTATTATGCAGATGGAAATGTATGGTGGTGGACTAAAAGTTCTTTTACCAGCAGAGACCCCTACCACAGATAAATACAAAACAGCAATTAAAGAGTATATAACTAATAAATTATTTCATACTAGACTTCCTAGTTCTTGGCAATTAAAAAATAAAAACGAACACCTCACTGATCCTTATTCCCAACTAACTCCAGGGAAGAAAGGGGCATTTAACCTGGGGGGTCTTGCCCAAAGTGTTATAACAGGAATACTGGGGGTTACCGAGTCAGCCATACCACTACCTGTATTTGAATCCAATACTCCTAATTCAAATATTTTATCTTATTCGTTGGATCAAGCTGCTCAAGCTACTGTTGCATTAAAATTTAATGCCCCCCTACTCGCTCCAACACCTGAGGATAAATTCTGGTTGGGGTTAGATATAAAAGAAGAATTAAAGAAATTAGCAGAATCTTACACAGGAGCAGATTTTTTAATTGCAACTGGCAGAGGGTTTGATTTAGATGAAATTACTAAAAATATAGTAGATATTATAGCTACCCCAAGTGAAGAAGGGTACACTCTCCCACGACTAAACAGTACTGACAACGAGGATGGTAAAAAACTAGCTCTACGAACATATTTAAGATTTTTTTGGGAGACAGCTATAATGGGGGGCACAAGAGGAGTTATAAAAACAGTTCCTATGTTTCATCTCTCCGATCTATCATTGTTAGGGCAACAATGTGTAGTAAATATTTTTAAAAGTCCTATACTAACTAGTAGAGATACCAAAAAAGCACTCTATAATACTACCTATAGTGGACTGTATAAAATTACGGGATGGAGACATGTTCTAAACGGTGGAGAAGCGTATTCTGAATTTTATATATTTAAAAATACCTTACCTAGGGGTAAAAAAGGAAGTAGTTATGATCGAGGATTTGATATAGCACCAGAAGAAGAAAGGGGTTCAACTGATATTAATCCTATACCAAAATGGGGTGTGGACCCTTCCCAGACATTTGAATTTGATATTGACGGAGACACAGGGTTAGCGTAAAGAAGGAATAATATAATGGCAGATGAATTTATAAAAGTAGCTATAGTGGATGATATTTCTGATCCATATAAAGCAGGAACTATGTCATGCCATTGGCCTAATGATCCTGAGGAATTCCCAGTTCACTACACCACCCCTTTTTATAGCCCCCCTGAAGGAAATGAAAATTCTACTTTTGCTGGTATGTATGCTGTACCAACAGAAGGGTCTAATATTTTAGTAGCTAGAGCTTGGAATGCACACCAATGGTTTTATCTTGGTTCTATTCCTGGAATAAATTTTGAAGAAGGTGCTGATAACGAAGCTAAGATTACTGGAGTAAGTAAACAGCCCTATACTAGTACTCTAGGATCAGAAGAACTTACTGAACTCTCTACTAGACCCTGGGGAGTAATGATGAAGTCTTCTGGTGGTGCTAAGTTGCAAATTAACGACTCAGCATCTGAAGATAAGTTAGGCTGGAGAACTACTTTACAGAGTATGACGAAGAAAATACTCTTAATGGCTGATAATGGAGATTTTCAGACATTTCAGAATGAGCATAACGATGGGTTAATTATAACTGGTGATGACTATACTGGTATAAATGGCCCTAGATCTTCTACACTAGAAACAGAAGGCAATCTTAATTTAGGATCTAGGACAGGAAATATTTCTATAGCCACAGTAGGGGGTAGTGAGGTCTCAATAGAGAATAGCGCATCTAATTATGATCCATTCAATCCTAATGAGGGGCAGGTAAATATTACATCTTATTCTAATTCGGTGAATATTAGTACTAAGGGTGTAAGCGAAGTTATCCAGAACCCATTATTGCCTAAAGGAATTTTTATAGATGCCTCTAATTTTATGGGTGTAGTTCAGATTAGGGCTGGTAGTGGAGGATTACAAGTATTTTCAGCGGGAAACATAGACTTCAATTGCGGTGGAAATTTTAACATAAATGCTGCTGGGCATGTAAATATTTCAGGAGGTAGTATTTTATCTCAATCCTGGGCTGCCTCTTATCCTCCACCAACTCCTCCTCCAGGAGATTTAGGTCTTGTTGAACTTAATCCTGTTATCCCCATGGGTCTCCCCCCAGAACTAAAAACACTAAATAATGAAGAGCAGTGGCCTTCGGTCCCAATATAAACTACTATGTCTATAAATTATAATCCAAATCTATTATCTAACCCTATGACTGGTATAGCAACCCAGTTTGGGATGCCTACATGTATTCTCGGTTTAGGTGCTGATCTTTTAGCTTTACTTCCTGGGCCTGTACTTCTAGCCTTTGATAGTGCCCTTGCGGAGGGTATGCAAGCCTCAAGGAGCGCAATTGCTAATGTTAGTAAAGCTATATTTCAAAAATTTGGTATTCTTGAGTATGATTCCGAAACAGGAGAATTAAAATTTATATCAGATAGCTCTAGGAATGGTGTAGATGGAGTCGCGTCCACTTTAGCTGCTGGTGTTGGTACAGTCATGGGTGTGCTTGCTGTGGGAGGTGCGCTTGCTCAGTCTTTTGGTGACCAATTAGATGCTATTAATAATTGTGTAGGATCTTTTGAGGATTGGATGAAGGGAGGGGTGAATAGATCAGTAGTCGATGGTCCAGAGGATTTAGCGGTTTCCCCTGGGCAATTGGCTATGTACGAGATGCAGGTAAAAGTAGCGAACGATTTTTTGGATGATTGTACGACTACACAAAAGTATATTAATAAGATTTTAATGGATCGTGCAGCAGACCCTTCATTAGAGCCTTTGTTTGAGTCTGAGATTGATGAAGGTCCTATTTTCAGACTTGATTTCGGCCCCCCTCAATCCAAGCAAGGTCAGTTCTTGTTATCTGTTGATGGTCTTTATTATGACTCACAAACTAGAACTTATGCTGACGGAGAGGAGGTTCCCACCACCGCAGACCTACAGTTTGTTCCTGCGGCTGAGAAATGGACCTTAGATCACTCTCCCAACCTTGGTGGAAGAGGAGGTAGTTACTCTTTAGAGGATTTAGGAAGGTATGTTGACACTATCTTTGATATAAACAACATAGATGAGTCGGATTTTATCAAAGTTTACTATACTGCTGACCATTTTCTTCAAGTTTTAATTTCTCAGAAGAATAAACGCTTAGATGACATTCATAGTAACCTAAAAGATCTTAGATTAAGCGGTTATGGGCCTGATTCTGCGATGTATCTTAATTATGAGCAGCAAATAATTTCAGAAGGGGCTTCTTTTACTAGAAAAATCAATAAAAGGAAGAAGCAGATTGAAGTAGCAGTTAAAACACCTGATTTATACGGATCTACAGTGGTTTATCAACCAGGGGAAGTCCCTATTAACAACTTTTCCTTCCTTAGTTCTATAAATCTCAACATAGAGATGGCTAAACAGAAGAATTTATCCTTTGATCATGGGGAAGTGAGTGGGGTTGTACTACCAATAGTACCTAAATTTGTTAGAGCTAATGAAAGTACACAAAATGTAGTCATAACTCCTTTGATGGTTGCCCCCATAGGAGCAGGGAGTACTATAGACGGAGAAGAATTAGAAACACAAGCCCCAGTACTTTCGTTAGTAACGGGAATTACTACAGAAGGTCTTATAGCAGTCTACAATTTTACAGATGTTAACATTCAAACACCAGAATCCACAACATTTAATACTATAAATTGTAATGCATTAGGTGTAGAGAACAGAGCGCAGACAGTTAGCACTTCCCCCCCACTACTTTTCCAAAAAGGATTGGGTATTCCGTATTTAAACGGTATGGTTAGTTTGGATAAACCCGATATTAACTATAGTTTAGCGGGGGAGACATTTAATAACTCTAATTTTGAAATAGCAGACGCAGGAAATTATGTTAGGCTTCCTGATTCCAATGAGTATAGAGACTTATTGTACTCAACTAGTGGTGCAACTATTAATTTTTGGACTTATATGCCTGGGTTACATCAACAAGAAGGAGGATTTTGGGAGCATCCTTACGAAACTAGTGCTTTTGATTTCAATTTAAGTTCTTCTTCTGGTAAATGGGCAAACGCTCATTACTATAGGGTACTCTTAGGGTGCGAAAATACAGGGGGTATAACTGCTGCTGATGCTGCTTCTTCCATAACTCTAACAGATTCTTCGGAGTTTGTTAAAGGAGTTCTTATGGGGTGGTCTAGAGACCCTAGAATGTATTATGATGGAAGTGCGGTAGTACCTGGATCTAATGATTTTAACCCTAGAGAAAATTTTGGGGCTATTGTGGATAGTATAGCCCCAGTTTCTGCTACTCCACTAGCTCATGGATACACAACAGGGGATACTGGTACATGGCATGTTTCTTCTAATGGTACTTATAGCTTTGGGGAGCCTATCGCATTTCAACAAGCTAGTGGAACCTTCTCCGTAGGGGCAGGTAGTTCAATAAACTTTTCACTGAAATATCCTGGGGATGGATATACAGCTTCTTCCCACGATGCTAATGTTTGGTTATATACCTCTGGTCTTACTACTTCGGGTCCAGCATTCGGGGGTGCCTCTGGAGTGAGCGGTACTTTAGGAATTTCTTACTACGATACAGGTAGTGATAGAACTTTAAATATAGGTACACCATCTACAGTATTCTTTATAGCCCCCACCCGTTCATATAATGGAAGTGCTGTTGGGTTTGCAAAGGGTTTTGGGTGTGAGACTACCGACTCGGAAATTCTTAAATTTGTGGTATCGGATAAGACTACAGTAGATGGAAATAGTTTAGAGGACTGTATTGATAAATTTATTAATATAAGTATTGTTTGTGATCCTAAGACAGATAAGATTTTGTTATATGTTAATGGGTCTTTAATTAAGACGGGAGTTTTATCTACTTTGTTTGGAAAAGACTCAGGGGGCTCTCCACAAGTACCTACCTTTGTATCTCCAAGAACTAGCACTACAAGTAGCTTTGAGTATAAAGAAAGTACTGTAAACCAAAAAGCTGGAGTAGACTTGTTTGATACAGGACCTCTAAACAATACTTTCTTTACTCCGTGGATAGTGGGAGGAGGTTGGACGGACGGAAGACCAGTTAATCTAGATACTTCGTCTGGAGGATTCCTCGATCCTGGCGCAGGACTAATAAGTTCGTATAATGGGTATGTAGGAAGTTTAAAGATTTATTCAAAAGCTCTAGATAATAATGAGGTTCTAACTAATTACACTCATCAGAAAACCTTCTTCGAAAATATAGATTTATAATGGCTTTATACGGAAAACTCCCCTCTCCCCAGGTACAAAGAGATGTTATTGAAACTTCGGTTAAGAATATTACTGGATTATCTTGGCCTCCTGGTGGGGTTGCAGGACAGCCCTATTTTAATAAGGCAACCAATAACTTTTTAATAAAAGGCCAATTAACGCAACTACTTCTTACTGATCTAGGAGAGAGGGTAATGTTACCTGATTATGGAGTTGGATTAAAACAATATTTATTCGAACCTTTAACCGAGGATTTAGCATCTGATCTTGCAGATGAGGTAATTACTGCTATTAATACTTACGCTTCTAATATTAAAGTTATGAGTATAAGGTTTTTTCAAGATGAGAACTTAACTGGTTTTGGTATGCCAGGGATGAAAATACAGTTAACTGTAATGCCTAAAAATGGAGACCAACTATTAGATGTTGATATAGTAATATGATTGATAAAACTTCTAGCCAAACTGTACCGTTTACAGATGTAGGTTCTGATTTCATGAAATTGGTAACTTTTGTGGATAATGAAAAATCAACATTAGTAGATTTCACAGCTACCGATTTCGCATCCTTGCGTACTGCTCTTCTTAATTATATTAAACTTGTTTATCCTTTAGATTATAATAACTTCGTTGAGTCTGATTTGGGGCTAATGTTAGCTGAGTTAGTTGCGTACATGGGAACCGTTATGTCTATGAAGGCAGACATGCTTGCTCATGAAAACTTTTTACAAACAGCTAAGGATAGAGATAGTGTAAGAAAATTATTTCAGTTAGTGGGGGTCTCGATGAAAGGGCCTACTTCGGCGCAAGCTACTGCTAACTTATCTATAGAGGGGGAAACAGGTACTCTTGATGAGGATCTCGTAATCCCTACTGCTAACCGTGTGATTACTGTTACTTCTCCTCAGGACCAACAACCTTTAAACTTTACTTTATATAAGGCTACTAATGGTATAGTACCTAACCTAACTAATACTAACGCAGACATTGTATTTGATCAAACTAATTGGGTAGGAGATAGTAGTAGTACCTGGGAAGCAGTTATGTTGGAGGGCGCGTTTGCTACCCAAACAGGAACCTTTTCTAATGTAGGAGTAGCCCAATCTATAATTTTAAATGAAGCACCTGTTATACAAAACAGTGTTCAAGTATTTGTGAGTGGGGTGAATAGCACTACTTCAGGAGCTTATAGGCAGGTTGAGAACATCTATCAAGCTTCTTCTACTAATGATAAAATATTTCAAGTAGTTTATTTAGATAACTACAAAGCTAAATTAGTTTTCGGAGATGGTAGTAATGGAAAGTCCCCAACACCCAATTCTTCCTATATAGTTACTTATAGAGTAGGGGGTGGGACTAGAGGAAATGTACCTAATGCATTTATTAATTCTATTCTTGAAGGAGCTACTTATAATGCTAGTCCTAGTAGCCTAAGGGTTACACAATCCCAAATGTCTACAGGGGGGTCTGAAGCTGAGACCGTAGCTCATGCTAAGAAGTATGGACCCTTATCCTTTAAGCAACAGGATAGATTAGTCTCCTTAGAGGATTACACTTCTTTTGCTAGTAATTATGTGGGTCCTGCTGGGTCTGTTGCTAAGGCTGTAGCCTCTACTAGAAAAGCTTTTAGCTCCGCTAACATAATTGATATATTTGTTCTGGAGAAAGCTACAGATACTCAATTACAAAAAGCATCTATTTCTTTTAAGAATGGTCTGCTTACAGCCATTGAACCTAAAAAAATGGTAACAGACGATGTAGTTATTTCTGATGGTCTTATAAGAACTTTAGATTTAATAATAACGGCTCATGTGGATAGGTCTTTGCAAGGATTAGAGAAGAGTATAGTAGCAAATGTATCTCAAAGTGTTAGGGAGTATTTTATGTCTGATGCGTTAGATTTCGGGGATTCAATAATTTTCGCAGATTTAATGAAAACTGTTTTTGGTATCCCTGAAGTTAGATTTGCAGAGATTAATAATTTTGACGAGAATATTACTGTAGGGTTTAATGAAGTTATACAATTGAATAACTTAGTTGTAAATATTAATTATGTCTAAACAAAAGTTATATAAAAGAACATACTCTGATAATATATCACAAGTAATCCCCAAGGTATACTTTGAAAAAGATTTCGCTCTGAGCGGTAATCAAAGGACTTTATATGATGAGCTAATCAATAGCCACATTAAGTTTTGTTTGTATACTAGGAACCTTCTTGATATATCTGCTACTAATAACTTTTCGGATATTGATAGTATCGCTGGCCTATCTCGCTGGTTTATTAAGCAGAATAATTTAACAGAGATAACTGCTAGAAAATTAGAGTTAAGTTTTTTTCAACCATTAGGATACGACACTACAAATTATACCACCTCTGCATCCTTTAAATCTTTTTTAGAAGACACAGTATTACCCAAAATTAAATTAAACTCTTCTAATTTAGCGGTGGATACTTCTAGTGCGTTCTCTACTACTGCTTCAGGAACCCATGAGTACTTAATAAACTTATTGGGGTGGGGATACTTCTTAAATACCTCTGGATCCACTACTAGCTCTTATTCTCCATCTTCCTATGTATCTGAGGCACTAACAGATTTATATTTTAATAACGGTACTTTTGATACAGTAAAGGGGGTAAAGGGGGCATCCCATTATATATGGAATGATTGGGCAGACCTGTCAGGCTTAGGAGCGGGAGCCTTTACATCTTTACTCCCCTCTCTTCTTCGCCCCGCTGGAGGCACATATACTAGCGGAACACAGACTAGGGATATGCTTGAGACTTTAGTAGATATAGTCTATAGTAATCAGTATGCAGATGAGGGAGATACTTATGTAGAAGATGCCTTTGTTGATTATATGGATAATGGGACGCTTCTAACTGGGGAAGAACAGGCTGGAGCCTTCTCTAAACTTATTAAAGCATTTTCTTATTCTTTTTATGACACAAATAATAGTGTTACTAAGTTAGCCTCAATATTTGATATAGAGAAATGTCCAGATAACCTATTACCTTATCTGGGTGATTTAATTGGATGGAGATTATATGGCTCTAGCCCAGATGCCTGGAGAAGACAGCTACGAAATGCAGTAAATTTATATAAACAAAAAGGAACTAAGGAAGGAATTTATAATGCGATGACTACGGTATTGCCTAATACCCCTTTTCAGTCCTCTAGTATATCAGAGTTCTATGAATCCTATGTGCCTAACCTTATTTATTATCTATTAAAAACTGAAACTACTGTATTCGATAGTTTTACCTCCTGGACTCAATCCGAGGGGGATATGTATGCTGGTGGGAATTATAACCCTTCTTACATGGATATTAATATAAGATATGTCATGGATAATATGTTGCTTAGGGCAGTGCAGCTATTCCCAGAATTATTTTATGTAAAGAATTTTAAGTTTGATACAAACAATCCTGACTTCATGTTTAGTTATAGAGGAAGATGGATTCCTATACCTCCTTGGGAAGAAGAGAAGTTCTATAAAGATTGTGATATGTCTGAAGAGTTGGCCGCTTTCTTTGAACATGAGTTGGTATGCTTAGGTGTTTCTCAGCCTGTGGCAGCCTCTTTTAGAAGTTTCATAGAGGATAATACCATTAGAGGTAGTATAGATCCTAAGTTTTATAACAATGGGTTTTTCTTTTTAACAAGTTCTATACATCAACCACCTAACAGAGATTCCATAATAAATAACTTTGAAGTTGATAAGTATGATTACTTCCCTTTATGGAATGGTAAATCTTCTCATTTTGATGTAGATGTATCCAGTGGTCCTTTTTCAGGAACATTCTTATTATCAGATGAGTTTTTAAAAGAAGATTTCTTTCAATCCTTAGCTGTAATTGATGAGTTTTCCCCTGCTAAATCTATACCTAGAATTAGGATAAACTTAGATGCCTCTGATTCAGCGGTGGTTTCTGAATACCGATGCCCTTCGGTAAGGTATTGGATGTATGATTTACCTGTATCAGGAACTTTAGGGGGATCCTTTGTATCGGGTGTAGATATTAGAAGGGTGCCAGGAACTATGGGGAGCAGTTACACACCCCCCGCCAACTCAGGAAGAGCTACAGTAAATCATACAGGTAAGCCAGTGTTCACTAGAAGCTTCATAGATAAACCTAATGATAAAATTAATTTAATTGGGTCGGGCACAGAATCCCCTCCTGTTGGAGACCTATTTAGAAATAATTTACGACGAAGAAATTTTTCTAAAACTCTTGAAAAGGGTGGGCTTTATAACAGAACAGGGTTTAATATGCCCTCCTATTTTAATACTAGTGGAGAGGGTACTGATGTGGAGTATCAACCTTTAGGTCTATTAAATCTTATATTTAATTACCACAAGGTTATTAATCCTTACGATTTATATGAGGTGTCTTCTTTTCCATATAACCTGGATGTGTGGTCAGAGTGTTGGGGACTAGACTCGGTGAGAACAATGAGTGGTATAGCTGCATCCTCTACCTTTCCTATTAGAGGACTTACCGATATAACTTCTGGGACTTGTAATGATTATGTAGCTAGGGAGAGGACCCCAGAGTTTTCCAGAGCCCTTCATTCATTTATAGATAGTAAGATTGATTATGAAGCAAATTATATAGCAAAGAAAAATAAATTTATGTTAGACACCTCTTCTTATTTGGACGGGTCTGCTGCTATTAAAAATATACTCTGGGATAAATACGATTTTACTTTAGATGATATTTATGATGTAGCTTTAGGCAAAAGAGTTATGAGCAGGGGATCTAAAGACGGTATACATAAATTATTTTTAGATTACTTACAGTACTTTGCTGGTCATGGAGTGGGAAACTCTACCATAGACACTATTGATAATGGTGGCTTAAATATCCTTTCCCATACTTTTGGACCTCTTTTATATAATGGAAAATTTACAGTTGATGGCTCTGGCACTGTAGATATTGGAGTTAGTTCCCAATTACTTAATAAGAATTTGATTGATTTACAGTCTTTCTCTGTAAAGGATCTAGTATCCTTAGCCAATATCACCGCAACTGCCCCTAGTGCCCTTCCTGCCCAAGTATCAGAATATAGGAACCCTTATATTTTGTCAGGTGTAGAGTTTGTGGACTCTATTACAGGAACCTCCAAGTTTACTATAGTAGATTTAGATCCTAGCACTGCTGTACGAGGGGATGATAACTATTTAATAAACAACAATATTATTCTTACGGAGCCTGACGGGGGTTTATCTAGGTTGAGATTCAGCGTAAAGGATTATGGGGGGGCAACCAACCTGTTAATCCCAGAACATACATTTAGAGTAGATGTAAACGCTGCGATTGGGACTAAAGATTCACCCCTGCTGGGGGGAGGATCGTTTGGGGTGTGGTTGCATACTGCTCCAGAGCTTGATGAGCAGGGTAAGAGCGGATTTTGGAATTATATGCCTAATGGTAAATGGAAATATATACCCTCTTCTTCTGTAGTATCAGGTACTACAGCTATTCAGTATGTCAGACAAAACTTAGTACATAATTTAGATTATTCAGAGACCTATGAAGTTTCTGGTGCTGCTTGTTTAGCTTCCACTACAGACAAAGATGTTTTATTAAATATGGAAGAAAGAGACTTTAGAAAAACTACTTTCCATTTTAATACTCTAAATCAACCTATTAAAACTCATCTTTCTTATTACCAAGAGCATAATCAAGTTCATAGATCTGATCAGAATTATGTAGTGGAGCTTATAGATTTGGGTAGCACAAATACTAAGTTTGGTATTATAGATTATATTTCAATTGTAGATACGAGAGAAGAAGATAGAGCTAAACTAAAGCATTCTTTTAACTATAATAATTATGCTATGGCAAAAGAAACTACTCTAGATGCTTTTATATTTATGGATTCAGAGGGTAATATTATTCCTTCTGGAACTACTTTATTAGCTGATTCTTCAGGGAATATAGAAACTGTAGGAGGTAGCAAAGTTACCTTTGTGGAAGCTCAAGCATATGGATTTGCAAAATCTAAAATTGTTCTGTACTCGCAAGTAGATTTAATAGCTCCCTGGAGGTGGTCTGTGGACGCTAACGGAACACAAATATTCTTCCCAGACTCAGTTCACACAGGACCTTTTGGTGTTGATGCAAAAAAGATTTATCCTACTGTATCTTATAGTCATACTACAGGAGATACTAGTCCTGGAAAAATTATTGGCAATTGGGAGTACCAGCTATGGTTCGCTGGTGTTGCGCCAGAAGAAGGCGATTGTAAGCCTATAGGAGCAACCGTAGCTGGTGATTTCCAGGTGGGAACCGTATGTAGACCTGTGGCATTGAATGGAACAGGGCCGTATAAACAGGCTCTTGCTTGGGAGACTGAGGATGGGTACGATATATCAGAAATTTGTGAAGTGTGGCATGGTGCGACTGATTGTACCCCCCCTAGTGACTGTTGTGCTGGTACTACATATCCCTCTTGGTCCACTGATGACCCTGATATGGTAACAGAGATGCCTATTGACGGGAACTCTAATAGCGCATTTTCTTTAGATATGTCCGTTGGGTGTGATTCCAGTAATACATTTAAGTTAATTGCTCACTCTGCGGATAAAATGAAGACTTTAGAAGGTACTATTTCTTTAGAGGCTTCCACTACTGGGGGAGAAGGTTTTACTTTATTTCCTAGTCCTCTAACTATAAAGGGAAAAACAAAAGGTTCTAACATACAACAGTATCATGAGGTTTATATTCCCTATACTAAAGAACAGGTAATGGAAGTACTAAGAGAGTTTAATAGATTACAGAAAGATCTAGCATCTAGACAATATTCTATTAGTGCCCCAAAGTTTGGACCTTTGGGTGGAAGTAGGTTAAATTATAAGGTAGCTCCTATGTGGGTACAGACGGGTGGTTATAGTGAGTATAAAGATAACAATAATCAATATACAGAATTGCGGGTGGAGAACTAATGAAAGGTTCAGTTGAAATATATGGAATAACTCATGAGGGGGAGAAAGAGTTACTTGTAGAGCAGGATAACCTTACCACCATAGGTTTTTCTGAGCAAATAACTGATTTGTTAACTACCCCATCCTCTATTAAATTTCCTACTACTGAAAATACGGCTATGCTTGATGCCTCTAACTATGAGATTCAAGGGTTTTCTATGTCTAAAAACAAAGACGCTTTTAGAAAAAATCAGCATAGCTATACTACTGTAAATTTATTACATAACTCTGATCTTAAGGACACTTCTGGGTGGGAATTATCTGAGGTAAGCTCATATTCTAATGTAATTTTAGGGGGTGTTAGTGGAGCTAGTGGAACTTTATTAACTGCTAATACTTCTGGTGCTTATTTTAAGCAGGACATAAAGTATGATGATACCTTAGGTAACTTTTCTGTTTCTGGTATATTTAGTGGTACTTCTTTTGTTGGGTCCGTGGATGTTAAGTTTAATAAAAAGAACCCCCCAGTAGAGCTATCAGGAACTTCATCGTTTCCTTATGTAGGTCAGTCAGCGTTTGAGGTTAGCTCAGGAGGATACACTAGTAGGACATTAATCCTGTGGGATATTAGTGGGAATGCAACATTACTAGATGATAAAACTAGTGCGAATTGGTTTGGTGGTATAAAAGATCTGGGGGGAGGTTGGAATAGAATCTTTTTAAATGCTTCAGGACCAACAGATGGAACTATGACCTCTTTTATTGTATATCCCTCTGTGGGTATCTCCCCATCTGCATACGGATCTACCTCTTCGGTTGATGGTTCCGCAGGATCTATTTATATAAGTCGTCCACAATTAGAACTTGGGAGAGTGCCTACTAATTATGTTGAGACCTCTTCTTTCATTAATCCTAGAGATGATACTTTAGCTTTCTCTTTACTTAATGCTACCCTGCCTTATGCCAGAAATATACTAGTACCAGCTTGGCAGGAGTTTAAGTATTATATCTTAAGTGGTGCTGGGGGCGAGTCTTTAAGTGCTATTTATGAGGATCAAGAAGGTAATAAAGGACTATCAGCGTATATACCCTTTACTTCTTCTATAACCCCTTCTCCTAACCCCCTTGATAGAGTATTAACAGAAGGAGCTATAACTCCAGTTGAAGATGCTTTAGATATAAAGTATACTCAAGGGCAATTACCTAATGCTTTAGGGTATGGAGTTAGCGGATACTTACAGTTAAGCACCTATAACACTAAATGGTCTTATACTTCTGGGTATGACTCGGGTCTAGGGAGGCATGTAGGCTATTTGGGAGCTTATGGAGTTAGAGCGGGAAATGGACAAATGGTTTCCTTAAATTTTGTATCAGCATTAAATTTTGCTGGATATTCTACCCCCTTATCTAGTATGAAATTTAGTACTGGGGCGGCTGATCAGTGTTTAGATCGGTTTGGGTATTGGGAGTTATCGGGAGATGGTACGGCTAATCCAGTAATACCAGCAAACGCATATTCTGAGTTTGTAAAAACTGTTGTCTCTGATTTTTCTTCTACTGGAGAAATAACTTATCATATAAAAATGGATAATGTGTCTGCTGATACAGGGTCACAAAGAGACCGTCCGGTTCTAAATGCTTTCGGTGGAGTAGATACTTTGGGGTTGTGGGGGCTTGATCTTAAGAAGATAAGAGAGGATAACATCACTGCAAATCCCCCATACAGTCGCCATTGTCACGGGCCTGCACCTCCTCTAGGTACTTGTGTTGTAGAGGATCCAGTAAGAAGGTATAAACTTTTTAATAAACTAGTTTTCACGGATAATATAACAAAGATGGCTGGAGGAACTAGGACTAGAACTGCACCTGGAGTATTTGGTTTTTATAAAAGATTCGATATATATTGGAAGGTGAAGTTCCTATGAGAGGTAAGTTTAAAATAAGGCAGCTTAATAAAAGAACTGGTGAGTCTACGGTTATACTAGAGGAGTCTAACCAAGTCTCCCAAGGAATGAAACATGCTTTAGTAAATATTTTATGTGGTAGAGGATCTAGAGAAGTAGAAGATTATCAGTTTAAGTATTTTCAATTAGGGGATCAAAACTACAATCTCAGTACCTTTGATGTCTCAGCAGATGTACCCGCATCTTCTTTACTAAGTAATTTTTGGACTATTAAGAGTCCTTTAGATCCCTCCGCTTACGGCACAGATAGTGCTGTTACTGTAGTTAAAAGAGATATTTATGGTCTTGGGTCTATAATCCCAAGTACAAGAGGTAAAGTTTTTGATAATTTTGTAGATCCTCCTGATACCACTAAATTGTCTTGTAGTTATACAAATAATTTTGAATCTAATCCTAGACCTATTCCCCCTGGGCCACGAAAAACTACCTGGATTCCTGGGTGTGCTAATACTTGGGAGAAAAAAGCAGAAAACTATTTTCTTCATCCCCTTGAGTTAAGTGCTGATTATACTGTTTCAGGTCCAACTTTTACTTCCCCAACATGGAGTATAGAATATAATTCCAGTAGTAATGTAGCAGGTATTACATCTTGTCTTAGAGGAAGTACAGAGTATATTTATAATGATGGGAGAAAACCCAGTTACTGGAATCAGGGTAAGAAAAATCAAACATTATCCGTCTACTATATGCCAGAATACTACGCTTCTAGTTTATCAACTTCTGGTAGCACCCCCACAGTGGGAAAATTAATGTTATATAATAGGACCGCAGCAGTACTAGGGGGCGATAGCGTTGCGGGGTACAACCAAGTACGGTTTGAGTACAGATACGACCTAAAGTACTCCTCCTCCAGCACCCCTGGGGCTGCGTGGTATCCACCAGAGATCACACAGGCTATAGATGGGTACTCTCAATGCACGGGTGACTGTAGGGACAAGTGGGAGGGCTCCTACGGGTCTGGTGTGACTGGGGGGGATGTGTCTGCAAATGTGTATTGTAGGGATGGAGCTATATACACTCCAGCAGACGCAGAGGCCGACTATGCCACTAGAAATGGTCCAGGGAAAGACTGCTTTGACACTCCCAACTCTGGATTCGGGCCTAGTGGAAATTTTTATAGAATATCTGTGTCCTGGAATAATGTTCCTGATGAAGTTATAGATGTGGATACTGGGCTTGTATCTGGGATAGCATTACAGGCATTTAATTATCCCCTTTTCTCAAGAGCGTTAAGTATCAACCCTACGACAGGAGCTATTACTTCTACAAACGATCATGAGGTTACTCCGAGAGAACAACTTTATATAGCTAATCTTCAGTTTGAATATACCCCTTCAGCTACCCCATACCAGTATATACATGCAGAGAAGTCGTATTATATAACCTCTTCTCAAGACTTCTTGGTAATACCTAAGGGGTATACTACTTCGTTAAATGATAATACAGCTAATGTAAGATTATTAATAGATGAAGAATTGGCAAATAATCAGACTATAAAAGAAGTAGGGTTATTCTTAAAGAATCCTAATGGTACTGCTGGGATTGATAACCCCTTTCTTACTGCTTATAAAGTTATTAGTCCACCCCTTGCTAAAAATAATGAATTTTCCTATATAATTGATTGGGAGTTGAGCCTGATAGATTCGACTACTACTTAAGACTATCCTATATAAATATAATGAGTAATAATACTGCACTAACACCTACGGGGCATTTACAAATTTCTAAACTCTATGAGAATGGAGAGGAAGAGATAGTATTTGATGATCACAATATAATCACTTCTGGTATGGGGGTGGGGTTTTCTCACCTTTTCGCTGCTTCGGGGGGGACTCAGATAACTGATTACCAAATACTTAATTTCTTGATAGGGTCTGCTGGAAACTTTAATGATTACGGAGCGTCTACATATCAGCTTCAAGCCCCTATAACTGCCGAAGCGAGGTGGGGGGCAGACACTACATTATTTTTAGAAACTTTATATACTATAGAAAACGGGTCTCCATTGGGGGGTCCTCATCCTTTCGCTAGAATACGCTTTAGCAATATTCATAAGGTTACAGATACTTCAGTAAGATATACTTTAGTTTTAGATAGAGCTACTTTAAATAATACAGCCCTTAGTGAGATAGGGTTATTTATGAGGAATCCTAGGGGACAAACTCCCGTAATTCCAATCTTAGTAGCCTACAGACCCTTTACCGAAATAACAAAGACTAGTGATTTTAGTCTCATCTTCCGCTGGACACTACAGTTCTAATGTTTAATAAAAATGATTTATATAGCGCATCTGGGGGAGTAACAATATTCAATTATTGGAACCCCTTCGTAACAAAGCACGACACTTCTTCTTTCTATAATTGGGAACAAGATAACCTTCCTTTATATGATCTAGAGGAACGAACCTATTATCTATGGGAGAAGCTGGGATACCCACTGTCTAGTATTCCTGGAATGGCTTTGGTAGTATCTGCTACCATTGATAATAGTATAGCTGCAAGTGCCAATATGTTTACTACAGTGTCTGCTGCCATAGAAGCTCTTCCAGAGATAATTAGAATGCCTACTCTTATCGAAGTAGCTGTCGCAGGGAATATGGGCGAACTAAACCTTAATAATATTAAGTGTGAAGGTGATGGTATTCTTGAGATCGTTAACAGGGCAGGGGCTCCTTTAGCATCTAATGCCGATACAACTACTATAACTGCTAATAACTATGGTAATGGAGACCAAGCACCCTGGTATTTACCATGGGGACTGTCTGCTCTTCAAGTGTTTGGGACCTTATCAAGCATGAGTGCTATATCTCTTTCTGCTAATACCTCAAGTGTATTCTATAACGATAAGACTACAGATGTACGAAACATTATTTTGCCAGGGAGACGAGGGGTGAGCATAGGAGATACCTACGCTCCCCCAGCCTATGCCTATCCAGGAATAGCTGATAATACTGTTGATTGGAGAACTGGAAGTACTGGCGTAATGTATGCCAATACTATAACCCTTAACACAGGGGCTCCTGCTCAATCTCTAGTGCAGGATGATACTATAGCGACTTTAGATGTGTCTTGTATTAGTGAATTAGATGATGCTCATATGTATGGACCACAGTACGCATTCGGCGATCCAGTGGGGTATCAACTAGCTAATGGTCTTGTAGCGGGAAACTGGTTCACTTCGGTAAAGGCTCAAAATTGTGATGGGCCTATTTATGTAAGAGGGTTTATAGTAGATGGTGCAAATACATCTACTACTGGGTTTAAAGTAGATAATTGTGTCAACTTTACCTTAGAGAACTGTGGTTCTATGAGATGTACTACCGCAGGGTTTGATATAAATAACTCTACTGTTAACCTACGAAGACAAGCTTTTGCTACTAGAAACTATAACGCTACTGATAGAGGTACTATTAAAACTTATGGATTCAAGATTACTAATAGTGAAGTCGATTTTGTAACGGATACTTATACTAGTGGAGTATTTGCTAAGTTAGCTAGTCACTTCCATGATTACGGAATTTACTTAGATAATTCTGTGCTTCGTGGTGGAGATGCTATAACTGAAGGAGCTATGCTAGGTAGCAAAACTTTTTCTACAGAGATTGGAGTAAACCAAACCAACTTGTATTTAGTTAATTCAAAATATGAAATGAACGGTATCACTAGCGTATATCAAAGTTACAATAATATAGAAGCTTATGACTCTGCTGTACGAGTAGAGCAGTTACATAGTAAGTATGCTCAGAATGCTGGTCTTTTAATGTTCAATAGCTCCTTTAAGTATAATAAGAATCTAAACATTAATGCTGTGGGACAGTACACTTATACTGGGAATATTAAGGAAAGCGGAAATTACCCTATCTTATTTCTAAATAATGGTCAGCATGTAGTTCTTAAAGCAGGGTCCTCTTACGGACCTACCTATCCTAATACGACATTAAGTGCTACAGAATCTGTTACAGATATTACTACTCTTTATAATATGGAAATGTATGCTGAGCATATAGGAGCTATTTCGGAAAATAAAAATGCTACGCAGAGATTATCTAAACCTGCTATTGTGGTAGATAATTCTACTGCCCAGTTTACTTGTAGTAAGATTTTATGTTCCTCCTCTTTGTCTCAAAGAGCTTCTGTATATCATTCTCCTGCTGCCCTACATAGTACTAATAATGCATCTGTAAATATGGTAGGGTTAGCTAATAAAGCTACTCTTCAGAATACTATTTGTTACGCTACAGGAAATGCATCTCGCGCTTCTTTAGGTTACTTAGCAGATAAAGGATCTTCTATACACTTTACAGGGCCTAATGTTATTTACAATTTTGGGATAGATGCAGCCGCATTAGATGGGTCTAGGATTAGTGCAGGAATTCCATTAACAGAAAATGGTACACCAGACTGTACTCTTAGTGGATGGGGCAGAGGTCTTTATCCAGCGACCCCAGTTATTGAAGCTCATAGTGGGAGAGCCTGTTTTGTGGCAGATAATAACTCAGAATTATCATTTGAAGATGTAGGAAATTCTCAGAGGTATTGGAGTAGGATTAATAATGATATAAATTTATCTGCTAATACAGATTATGATTTATCAGGATCTTATAAAAATACTTTATGTGCTAGTGGTGGCTTGCAATTCTATCCTAATTCCTTCGAAGTTACAGGCAATGACTGGAAAAATATTATTACTAATAATATGACTGGATTTAGGGATGCTTACGAACTTTCTACATTTGCTCAAGGGGGATATACCCAAACCTTAAAGAATGATACTGCAACAAGTGCCTTCAGAATATTATATAATGATACCTATAGTACATTAGGTCCACAAATGGCAAAAATTAGTCAGGGTGGAATGTGTGTTAGGGCTGCTGGTGGTAGTAATGTTAAAGTTAGGAATGTTCACTTCCCAACAGGGTGGTATAACACTGATGGAAGTTATTATGATGCGTCCTCTTCTCCTGCTGGGTGTGATAATTTAATGATTTGGAACATAGCTGACACCTCCAGATTGCATGCTGCTTATATTGCAGTTAGTGGGGCTTATCCATCTGATGCTGGGTATACAGGTCCTAGATCTTTCTACCATAGTGGAACCATAGGTATAGGATTTGCTAAGGACTCTAGTTCTGCACAGTATAATATGCCTTCAGGAACTCTACATACTGGAAAATTATCAGTACTAGATCATTTTGGGAGTGGTACTTTTGTGTCGAGCAATCTTACTTATGAAGATCGCTCTCCTTCTACATTTAAGGCAAGTGCTGTGTGGGCGAACACATCATCTACTTATAGATTTATGGAATCCATACAGGAATCTAGGTCAGGGATAACTACATCTTCTACTTATGGGGAATTAACAGCAGAAAACCAAGGAGCATTTAGATTGTATTTCTCTGTTTCTCCTGCTGCTAAGGTACTCTCTTATGTTAGTGGGTGGGACGATCCAAGAGTTAATCCAGCTAGTAACCTCCCCTATCAACATTTATCTCAGGGATACCTATTGTCTGGGGATTGTTCTGGCCCATCAGACTTTAGCGGTCTCTACCCACAACTATTAAATAAGAGATTATTTGAATTAAGTGGCATATTACAAACTAGTGGTTATTATTATCCTTCAGAATTAATGCCTAAAGAAAGGGCTGATGTATGGTTAGATGAATCAGCAGCAAACTTATTCTCTAACGCTAAACATTGTAATACAGACTACAGTAATAGAATAAAACTAGTTAATATTTATAGGGCTAGGACAGATGACTTTGGGGAGGCTCAATCTCCAAATACCGCTGGGCACGGCTTAGGATTTAGGTCTGCTAACATTTTTGATATAGATAGAGAAATATAATGGCCGATTTTTTTGCAGATGGACAAGACTCGTCTCAAGTAACATACAAACCTAGTAATCATTTATTTACTGAACCTATTAGATACTTTAAAGCTAATGATCCTTATTATTGGGAGGTGGATAATATACCACTTAAACAGGTCCAACAGAATATTTTGTGGCTTAGGGATCAAGTTGGTTGGCAGGTTGGGTCTGATGAGGGTGCTGTAAAAAGATCGGATTTTGCAGAGCTTAGACCTCGCGCTGGTGGGGATACTCATCTAGTTACGGTTGATCCTGGTCGTTTTATGGGGAGGGTTAATGACGCTTATGGAACTGGAATAGGTAAACTTGTAACTCAAGCGAGAGCAGACTATAGTATAATCCCACCAGATTTTGATAGTGACAAAGAGGTTACTTTTGATACTATGCTTTTCAGGAGGATCATAGGGGAAGCTGTTACTGGTATCGTAGGTAATAATGGATTATACGATTTTTTACAAACTCATACATCCACCCCTATAACAGCTAATGTTAATACAGTAGGGTGGCAAAATACTTATGGATCGTTTCAACAGAACGATAATAGTGAGAATGGTATTATAGATATACCTAAGATTAAATTAGCATTATGGAAAGCCGATACTACTGCTAAAAACTATGGTCCTGATGCTGAAGATCTTCAGCAATTAGCTGTTGATTTTACAAGAGCATGGGGTGCCCCATTTAGAACTGCTTTAGTTAATGTAGAAAATCAGCTTTCCATTGAGGTTCCTCCTTTTAATGATGCAGACTATGTAAATAATGATCCAACTTTTGTTCCTGCCACTAGAGTTGATTTATTATTTGTATATACTAAACCAATAGATGCCTCGTCTACGGCAATAGCTAGAAGTAATGGAACATCTGCTGTTGAATTAACCTCCCCTCAGTTGGGGATAGTTAAGGGTGCTGGAGTAATATCCTTAAACGCTGTTGGGCCTGATTGGACTGATGTTACTGTGGACCCAGCGTTTTTGGGTGGAGCCGCTTTTGATACGGAGAAAAATAATCCTAATAATCGCTTCCAAGCTCTTGGTGCATTAGATGCTAATAATAATAATCAAATATCATCTCCTACTGTAGATCAAAGACAGACTTCCATAGGAACGAGTGGAGTTTATGGAAACTTCCCAAGTCCAGATGATCTAATGAACTTAGCTCCTTATTTAGCAGATGAATTACAAAGTGGAAGTAAGCACCCAGCGTTAATAGGACAATCTATTCTTCCTCTAGCTTATATTTTTGTTAGAAAAGGGCAACTCTCAATTACTAATAATGATATTTTAGATATTAGACCTTTCTTTAGAACTGCTGAACTCACTTACAATGAAAGGGCTGGTCTTGCAGCAGCTAATCCCCCAGCATCCTTAGCTAACCCAGTTGTTACTAATAGTGATTTAGCTAATAGGTTAGCTCACATAGGGGATTTGATACCCAAACTTTCTGTAAGTGCCATTAATGTAGAAAGAACAGAATTTTTTCCAGATGATTATACTGTGTTTTGGGGTAAAACACCAAACCAGATGAATGCTAACTGGGAGATACCAGGAATACCAGACGAGGATAAAGATAAGATAGTGTCTGTACAATTTAGATTATTTCCTATACATAGCAAAGAAGATACAATAACTACTTCACTAGTCTGGTTTAGTACTATGACTAAAAATAAATCGGAAGTGGGCCGTTTTAATTTAGGGGTTACGGATGCTGATTCCAGGGACGCAGACGGGTTTCCTGGACCTATATTTAATTTCCCTGTAGATACTGTCACGGACCCTTACACTGGAGTTAAGAAGGTAACAATAACTGTTACAGCCCAGGGGGATAATCAGGATGTGAATAAACAACCTCTGATTAAGTGGTATTGTAGAGTGTTAGGGTATACCGCTAGAGATTCCATTATCCCCGTCACAGTTACCTACTAAATAATGTCAGTATGTAAGGGTAAAACAGTATATTGTGATTCTGGGGATGAGATTTGTAAATCCTATGATATGGGCGACGAGCATGAGTGTTTTAGCACCTTATTCGATACAGACTGTATTAATAATCCTGATGGGGGTGGTATATGTGAAGACGATACTGGAATAACATATTATAATTCAGACTCATCTTCTCAGTGTGCTAATGATTGTTTCCAGACAGTAGGGGATGATCTATGGCTAAATTGCACTCTAAAGTTCCCTGGAACCTATCCTCCTGGAGGTGACGGTCCTGGAGGTGGTGGGGAAGGTGGACCCCCTCCTGATGACGATGATGGAATTCCTTGTGATAAGACTCATAAATACTGGGTATGTGTTGAGAAGCGGGGGGAAAGCAAAGATAATAAATACTGGACAAATTATACTTGCGAACAATTATACACTTTTAATGTAACTGGGGAGAACTCTACGGATTGTGAACCCCCAGATGAATTGCAGACCCCATGGGGACAGACCGCATATTTCGATAAGGACGAATGTGAAAAATTGTGTGATGCGGGGACTGCACATGGAGGGGGAGGGGGAGCAGGAGGAGGTTTAGACGACGATTTTAATTCTGGCTGCAAGGGCATTGCATGGAAATGTAATAGCAATACGGGATACTGTACTTCTAGTGAAATGGGTAAGGGCCACCCATGTTTTCAGACTTTATTTAAACTAAATTGTTCTCCTAGACCCTTTCCTGTAGGTGGGGGTTGTACACTAGATGGTACTTATAAGTGGTACAATAATAAAACTGTCTGTGATACTTGGTGCGATAAGGACGGTGGAGGTGGGGATTGTTCAGGAGATGCTCTGAGGTGTAACACGGACGATAAGTATGACCCTTCTTGTCAATCTTATAGTATGAATATAGGTGAGCCTTGTTTCCAACCTTTGTTTAAGCCAAATAATTGTAAACCTAAAGAAGGTGCGGGTGTGTGTATACAGGATGGAATAAAGTATTTTAATAAACATAGTACCTCTACTAATTGTGGTGATCCTGGTGCTTGTGAACCTGCGTGTAAAGGTAAAACAGTATATTGTGATCCCGCTGATACCGATGATCCGACTTGTAAACCTTATGATATGGTCCCCGAGGATTTTTGTTTTATTAGATTATTTAATGAAGATTGTACCAATAAACCCGCTGGGGGAAATGAATGTACCGATCCGGATGGTAAAAAATATTACAATTCAGATGGATCTTCTTTGTGTGCTGGGTATTGTGCCCCTCTGGCTACTTGTACTAGATGGACTTGTGATAATGAGGGTTTTCCCCAACAATGTTACGCTGATGGCACGGAGGGAGGATTGATTGATTATTCGGGGAGTGGATTCTGTATAACTTCTTCTCTTGTAAATTGTGCCCCAAATGGGACTTACGAATACGATACTTGTTGTGCGTGTGGTGGTACTTATACTAGTGACCCAGACCTAGGGCAATACGCTACTGCTATGGAAGCACTATTAGATGGTAAGTGTGTTACTTGTGGGGCCTGTGGGTATGGATGCCCCCATTCAACCCCTGGTGCCACAGATTGTACGAAGAATTGTTGGGATCAACAGCAAAATAAGCTTTGCCATCCCGACAATAAGGATTTAGTATATGATGCAACTATAAAAGATGCTAAATGTGTATTTGATAAGAATAATTGGCCTACTTGTTGGGAGAATTATTTGGGTTGTACGGATCCCAATACTGGTTGCGGGTCAGATGAGATATTCACCGATTATGTAATCTGCGCTGAAACAGTTTGCCCCGCTCTGACTTGGCTTCCACACTCAAATCATGTTAATTGTGGTGTTGCAGCCCCTGCTTTTAATATATGCGCCCAAGGTACATACGGGCAAGGTGACTATTCTAATGACCCTGGAGTATTTAGCTGTACTGATTCGGCCCTTGTGACCAAAACTACTTGTTTCGAGGCTTATGATATAGCAAACCCTAAAGGATCTATAAAGGATTTGTATTATGACACTGATTTTCCTTTTGAGGGACCACCTGAAATGGGGATCTATCAATGTGATAATAGAATAACTGATCCTTTAAACCAACTTGGTTGTATTTGGGTAAAAGCTAATAAGTGTCCAAATGATGAGAATACTCCATGTGGTCAAGGGTCTGGGAAAGGGTTTGGCGATAACTGCTGGGAGTGTTCTCCGTCTACCGATGCTTGCTGTTCTCAAACTGCGAGGGGGAAAAGAAGTAATGGAGGGACTTTAATATGCCCTAAAGGAAGTTGGCCCACCGAGCAGTCTTGTAAAGAAACTTGTATGCATGATTGCTATAAGTGTGATACTTTTAATACTGCTAAGACAATTAGTATACCTTGCTCTACTCCTTGTTCAGAGAAGGGTAGGTATGATACTTTAGCGGAAGCTCTTGAGAACTGTTCTATAGAGCAACCAGAATACCCCTTCCCTTTCTTTACTGATGTGGCATTAAATAAAGTTTATCGTCCTGATATTATTGATACTGTATTCCAAAGAAACTATAGCAATCAAAAGTATGGAGTAAAATCTACTTTTACCCCAATAGTTAATAGTACTTTCATCAACAAGACTCTATTCAGAGATAATATTCATATGGGTATTAGAGCTACTCATGACATTAATAAGAGGTACTTAGAAGAGTTTAGTGATTTTCCCTATAGTAATATGTCTAATTCTAATATAGAGAGAAGTTTACGGAAGGACTTACCTCCTCTATTAGATAAGATTAAGTTAGCTACAGGGGAATCTATTAAACCTCATATCTTAAATACTATACGAGGACTTATCATATCTGATAGAGTAGATGTTATAGATGGAGATGAGTTGGTGGAGTCTTTACAAAGTATTTTAGATCAGCAAGATAATTACCCAGACACTAGAGGAACAGTAGTTACTGTGAGGGGGACACATGCCTCCGAAGCAAAAGCTCTCAGATTAGCCACAGAAAATTCGTACTATCTTAGGGATGATAGTTATGGTGAACTAGCAAAACAGCGTCTTAAGTTGTGGAAAACTTTAGCTCCCGATCTTAATAAGTATCTTCCTGTTAGAGGATCTAATGGGGAGGTAACACCTTTCTACTTCGCTACTGATGATACTATTGTATTAGATGGTAGTGGTACTCTTACTATGAGTGATGGGGAGTTAGTTAAGATTACTGTTGGTAATGGTGTAAAAGAGATTCCCGTGCAGGGAGATTATGATAGAGCAAAAATTATACAAATAGAAGACCTACAAAAAATAATGTTTATTTTGGGCGAGAGGTATGATTTTAAAATGGAAGTTACTACTGATCCTACTTTAAGAGTGGATGAGAGGTATGGGGTAGCAGACGCAAGAAAAAATTTCTACCTCCTCAAAGCAGAGGTTAGCGGTGTAACCGACTTACCCAGAAAGAATGCTTTTGTAGCTAAGACAGAAGTTGAGTATACCTATATGGACTCTGTAGACGCTAGAAGGGATTGGGTGAAGTTTAAGCCTTGGCCTTATATGGTATTTTATGTTGATTGGGCAGACCCTATTATCAGCTACATAATTAATGGAGGTACTATTAAAATAACTTCTAAAGATTTTGTATTTGATATGTTTGATAATGAGGAGTTAGTACAATTCCCCAGGAGAATACCCTTTACAGTTGCTATCATTCCTACTAATAAGGTAGGTAATTTAACATACCCCAGTATTTCTAAGCAGTCCTCTTATGGAGTACGAGAAATTACTTTTAATATTAATCCTGATCCTAAAAAGAACGACACCTGGGAGCCAGTATATTTAAAGGAATCAAGATCTTGGCCTAATCCAGGGGTTGAGGTAACTAAGAAGAATGATTTCTTTGCTTTAGATTATTCTATGGCACCTAAGCAAGTGAAGGATTCTCTGCGTTATCAAAATGATAATGTTCAGCCCACAGGAGAGCGTCCAATGTTTGGGATGAGACAAATACTTAAAACTTTAAAGGAGTTTAAGGACAATTGGGTTCTTCGTAATAATAGAGATGTAATGTGGTATGATGTCTATGATAAGATGGATAGAAGTAAAATGAAATTCTTATTTACAGAATGTGTAAACTGGGAAAATCAAAAATCTCTATTCTTAATGGGGAAAATCTCATCAGATGATACAGTAAATGCTAACTATCCTAGAGTAAGAGATGTTAAGAGTGATGGGCTTCCTATTACCGATAATTTCTTTAAGACTCACACAGTCCTTGAGCAAAAGCCCCTTATAGACCAAATACCCGAACCCGAGCCATTACCATGAAATTAGTAGCTGTAGTAGGAGATATGTCTAGTCACGGAAACGGAAGTATAACTGCTGTTGGTGGCGTTCCTTCTGTAACGGTTAATGGGTTACCCATAGCTATTAATACTGGGTTGGGCTCTGGGGCAGATAGTGATGCCGATTGTGATCCTGACTCTCCAGATGCACATTGTTCGTATTCTTCGGACCCAGCGGGGATGTCTGGACCCGTTGCAGGGTCTTTGAATGTTCTCGTTAGGGGTGTACCAGTGCATGGAGTTGGGGACCTTAGAGGATGTGGGGCAACAACTATCTTAGGTCCTACTATTAGAACAGTTACTATGAACTAGGAATTTTTTATAAAATATACCCCATTAAATTTAATGAGGTCTACATATTAACAGACGGGTATCTCCCCGCATACTTTTTTTTGGAGAAAAAAATGAATAAAATAGTTACTGATGATTTTGTAAGCCAGTTACTTGAGTCCAATGGTTGGGACAAGGCTGGTATTACTATTAATGAGAAAGTGAAAGGTACTGGTCCTGAAGTGGAAGGTGCTAAGGAAGTCGGTAAGAGTGCTTACGACAATGATAAAAACGACCCTAAAGGTATCACTGAGGAGCATGTTTGTCCCCTTTGTGAAACTTCTTTAGAGGAAGCTATATCAAATGAGGCTCTTGAAGAGCATACTGCCGCTATGATGCAAACTTTCAAAGAGAATGGTCTCATTAATGAGCAAGTTGAAGAGTCTTTTATTATTGAGAACGCTGAAGAAATTCTTAGTGTTCTTTCTGAGGCTGGTCTTATTGTCGAGGCTGTTGACGAAGACGACGAGTAATGGGTATGTTAGAAGAGTCGGGAATGAGTATTGGGGACTTTGCTATGTCTCTAATAGACTCTGGACAGGTATCAAAAAAGGGCACTACTTCTGAAGTAGCTCGTCCTAAAGAATTACCTGCCACAGATGTCGATATATCTGATGTTGCTATTCCTGGCTCGATGGTTGAACAAGTTCTCCAAGAATCGTTTGGTATGAGTAATGAGGCTCCTAAACGGGAAACCGTTAGGGAGCCCTTACTAACCGAACAAGAACTTCTTCAAGAAAAAATTAGTAGTCTGAAGTCTGAATTAGTCGAGACTATTAATAAGTTAACATCCTTGGTTTCTGAGGCTGCTAAAATGGTAGAGAATTATACGGGAGTTACTAGTCTAAGTGTTAGTATGGAACCCCCTAAGAGAATTAAAAGAAAGAAAAGAACGAAATAAAAATGGATATGGAAAACCTTCTTAAACTACTTAATGAGAAAAAAAGTAGCCGTTACCCCTCTGGTAGGGGTAAGTACAAAACTAAGAAGAAGGGGGGTAATCTAGCTATTAAATCTAGAGTTAAGATATACCCTACTATAAAAGCTGCTTTAAAATCTCATGGCCCAGGGCATATTTTCTCCACTAAAGGATCTAGAAGACTTTATGTTATTTCAAAAAGAACTCATGGTGGGACAGATTCAGAGTCGGTAGTAAGTGGAAGGATAGCAAAAGGATTTACCCCAGGAAGTGCAACTCCTAGTGCTGAATGGGGTTCAGTAAAAGACCACGCTGCAAGGGTTGGTCATAAGTACACTGGTAGAAAGGCTAAGAAGCTTTCTGCCAAAGCTAGAAGAGAGAAATTAGCTAAGAAAGGTAAGAAATATCGTAGAAAAACTAAAGGATAAACTATGCAACTATTAGAAGACACATTTATTATTGAGAACCTACAAGTTATAAACGAGGGCGCAGGTTCTGGTCCTATGAGGATTAGGGGATGCTTTCAAAGAGCAGATGAAGCTAACAATAATAAGAGAATTTACAGCAAGCCCTTGTTAGAAAGAGAGATCAATAAGCTTGTAGAGTCCATCCAAGAGAGAAGATTGATGGGAGAATTAGATCACCCTCAACATGACTCAGTTAAGCTTTCTAATGTATCTCACCTTATTACTGGTCTCAAGATGAAAGGTAAAGAGGTTATAGGTGAGGCTGAGATCCTTAATACTCCTTCTGGTAAAGTTGCTCAAGCTCTTATTGAGGGGGGTGTTAAGGTTGGTATCTCCTCTAGAGGTATGGGCACCGTGAGTGAAGATTTAGATGGAAGCAGACATGTCAATGAAGACTTTAGATTAATCACTTGGGACTTGGTTGCTGATCCCTCAACTAGGGGAGCTTACCCTGGACTTACAGAGTCTACCCAGATCCAAGAGATTATTGATAGAGTCTACCCAGAAGCCCAAAAAGTTAAGAACTTTACTACTCTTCTTAAGGAGGAGCTTAGTGGTAAAAAAAAAGATTTGATTATTGAGAAGAAAAATAATTTCCGTCCTTCTGCTGAAATACTTAAAAGTATCAGAGATAGCTTGATGGAGAAGAGAAATCCACATCAGCGGAGACCCCACAAGAGGAGGACTTCTCCGACTACTCCTCCGACTACTCCTCCGACTACTCCTCAGGGAACACAAATAACCCCAGAGAATGCACCAGCATTTAGTACAGCTATCGAGAAAGCGAAAGAATCAGGAGAGCCAGTAAAATTTAAACTAGGCCCAAATAAAGCAGGACAGGGAAACAAAAAATAATAAAAAACACCTCTAGTAATATAGGGTGCATACATATAAACAGATAGGAGACTTAATTATGTCAGACAAAGTAAAAGATATTGCAGACTTACTTCCCGAAGGGATGAGCCAAGAGCTTATTTCAGAGGTTGCAAAGGTTATGCAGGATGTTATTTCCGAAAGGATTGATGAAGAGATGAATGTTCTTTCTACTAAAGTTCATGGTTTCCTTCGTCATCAAATGGATACTATCCAAGAGGCTGCTCTTGATGAGCTTTCTGAGTCCCATGAGATTTATCGTGACGCTCAAGCCCTTAAGGATATTAAGACTGTTCTTTCGTATGAAATCGAAAGAGATGATCTTGATCCTATAGTTAACAAAGTTAATGAAGATGTCCAAAAAGTGGAGAGCGATAATGAAGTTCTTGTTCAAGAATTAGCCTCCTCTATCAAAGAAAATTCTCGTTTAGAAAGAGTTATTACTAATCTTGAAGATAAAGTAGTGACTTTAAACGAAGGAGTTGTACAACTTCAAGAGTCCAACGAGGCTCTTGAGGAAGAGTTAAATAGTGATTTCGAGTCCACCGAGAAAGCTATTGTTATTTCCGAAAATGTGGACGCACCTGTGGAGGACGACCAGCCCAACTTAACTTTAGGGAATCCGTTCTTAACTGAAGATGTTATGGCTTATATGCCTGACACTAAAAACTGATAAGGAATATTCCTATGATTGATACTGAAATTATGGAACCTGGGGCTGATAGTGCCACGCTGGCAAAGTGGGCTCCCGTTCTTGAAGGCATCGAGGATTCCTACACTCAGAGAGTGACTGCTCAACTTCTTGAGAACCAAGCTAAAGCTATCGTGTCTGAAAAGCTCGATGAGGCCCAAACAGGTACTCAGGATCTTGGTACTTTCCAGAAGTTCGCATTCCCTCTCGTCCGTAGAGTCTTCCCTGAACTGATTGCTAATAAGATATGTGGCGTTCAACCCATGAGCGGCCCCGTCTCACAAATTTTCTACCTTGGTTCTGATAGAACTGGTGCTGGAACTACTAGAAATATTTACAGTAAGTACGACCTGACTTGGGGTGGTATGCAAACCTCCGCTATTGGTGGTCTGGCAGATACTATTGATGAGAATACTTATGACCTTTCTAATATGAGTCTGGCTGGTAGTGGGGCTGGTGGTCCTTCTAGCACCTATGGTGGTCAGATAGCTAACTTCCCCCCTGCTGCCTCTGGTAGCACTTGGGGATTCACGATGAGTGCTGGTGAGGTCCTGACTGGAACTGGTATTCCCGACATGACCTTCCACATCGAGCAACAGCCTGTTGTTGCTCGTACTCGTAAGATGAGAGCCCTTTGGACTCTTGAGGCTTCTCAAGACCTTAAGGCTTATCACAACATGGACCTTGAGCGTGAGCTTACTGAGCTTCTTAGCTCTGAGCTTCGTCTTGAGATCGACCGTGAACTCATTGAAGATCTTCGTATGCTTGCTTACGATGTGACTGGGGCTAATAACACTCCTTTTAACAGAACTAACCTTGATTGGGGCAACAGCAACAACTTTGCTGGTCAGACTGCTGGTACTAACGACTCTAACTTTGGCGATTTCCAAAGTGGGTTCACTGCTACTGGTAACCCTGCTGGAAATTCTACGGAGAATATCTTCCTTATGGATTGGGGTAGCTCTGCTCTGAACTTTGCTCCTCGTCATGTTGGCGATACTTATGCTAACTTGCTTGCTCTTTTAAACATTGCTTCTCAAAGCATTTACAAGAGTACTCAGCGTGGTCCTGGTAACTGGATTCTTTGCGCTCCTGTTGTTGCTTCTATGCTTGAGTCTTCGGCCAAGCTTCAAGGTGGCATTGATCGTGCAGACGCTCCTACTAACATGAGTAAGAACGGTGTTTCTTATGTTGGTAAGTTCATGGGTCGTTACGACATGTATGTTGATCCTCTGTATCCTGAGGACGAAATCCTCATGGGTTACAAAGGTTCTAGTCCTATGGACGCTGGTTATGTGTACGCTCCGTACATTCCTCTCCAGGGCCTGCCGAAAGTCGTTGATCCCAACACTTTCCAACCTCGTAAGGGTCTGATCACTCGTTATGGCAAAGCTGCTATTACCCCGTCATCTAGATTCTATCGCGTTATTCGTTTTGCTGGTCCTTCGGGTCTGCTTGGTGGATGGACTAAGACTGCTAGTTCTAATAGTGGTGCTACTGCTTAATTAGATACTAATTTATAGTAACAATAGAGCGGAGATGAAAAACTCTCCGCTCTATTTTTGTTTTAGGGCTATATAAAATAGAAGTATTATGTATAAGTATAAAAGTACCTGTAGATTTAAGATGCTCGTCTACTCTGGATCAGAAATAATTGAAGTTAGACCTCAAGAGATTATTTCTTCCAAGGTGGAATTAAATAATAGCTATCTTAAATTAATTCCAAAGGTAAAAAAAGTAAAGAAGGCTAAAGCAACTTCAAAACCTAAACCAAAAAAGGATATAGACAATGGCTACGATAGGTAATCCAATAATGCGGGGGTGGGGAGATTCAGGAGCTAGAGTTCCTATTTCTAATAATATGCTAGAGAATGAGCCTCTAGGATATATAAATCCAGACACTCTTAATACAGCTACTGAAGCATCTTTAGTAGAGTTTAATGCTTTCGAAGAGACTATCAATAGTTTTGTGTTAGCTAGGATGGGTCATCCTATTGTACGAGTAGAACTTACACCCTACCAAATAAAGACTTGTATAGATGAGGCAGTTACCAAGCTAGATTATCATGCACCCAAATGGGCTACACAGATGGCTGTATTTGATGCTTCTGCGGGGGTTAATCTTTATGCTCTTCCCACTTGGGTTGTACATAATTTAGAGAATGTAGTTTATAAAAAATCTTTATTAAGTATTCAGGCTCAGGCAGGAACCTTAGAATTTGACTTTTTTCTTAAGTATTTCCAGGATAATTATCTGTTTAATAACTTTAGTATAGGTGATTACTATCTCCTACAATCTACTATGGAGATGACTAGGAAGATTCTTGGGCAGGATGGTACTTGGGATATAATTAATGGTCAGTATTTACAGCTATATCCACCCCCAACAACTACCCCAGAACCTGTTGTAGTACAGTATAGGGCTATAGATACTAATGTTATAGCTCCTGCGTGGAGAAATTGGCTTCAAAAATATGCTTTGGCTTGTGCTAAGGTGGTACTTGGAGAGATCAGAAGTAAGTATGCGGTAATTCCTGGTCCAGCAGGAGGCGCACAGATGAATGGGGCAGCCCTTATACAAGAGGGCAATCAAGACAAAGAAAAACTTCAACAAGAATTGGTGTCTGAGATTGAACAGCCACCTAGATTCTCTACTTACTAATGGCTAATAAGAAAAAATATAGGGTAACCACACCCATGCCCCCACTCCCTGAGCTTTTGGGGGGAACCGAACTTAGTCTATTTGATCAGACTAATAACGATATTAATTTATTTAACTTAGTTGATGATGAGATCATTAGATTAGGGGGTTCTGAATTACTTTACTATAAGTTTAGAATGGGGGATGAGGATTACGATCAGACTTACTTAGAAGCTAGAAGTAAGGTATTGGATTCAAAACCTATGCTTGTGTATGGTCATTACAACCCTACTCTTTTGGAAGAAACTTTGTCTGAGTTTGGGTTGGAGATTGAAAACGAGCAGATATTTATATTTAATAAATCTTATATAGAACAAAAACTACATGAAGAGCCTAAAGCAGGGGATGTAATTAAACCTAGATTCCAGAACCAAAAATATGAAATCTATGAGGTTCAGGAAGATAGCTTTGAGATATATGGTGTTTACCATATGGCTTGCTCTGCTAAACTCCTTCGTGATACTGAAGCTGTCTTGGATGAGGACTTGGATGAAAGAACTGACGATCTTGGGGGGTATCTGAACCTTGAAAACTAGAGAGAATGTATATCTAGGGAAGACCATCCCAGAGATTATAGAAGCTACTACAGAATATGATGGTACTTCTACTAGTGCTGTAGGTAGAACTTCTTCTGCTACATGGAGGGCATTTATATTAAATGCAATTAATAACTCTACAGTTTCCCCTTTTGTGTATAAGGAAGTTTTAAGATCTTTAATAGTGGCTTTTGGAAATGTACACTATGTAACAGGAGATAATAAGCTAACTAGAATAAAGTCTATGCATGCAGCGGGGGAGAGAGCAGTAGCTAAAAAGTTCCAAGAGAATAATATAATCCTCCCCATCATTACTATACATCAACTCACTGCTAAAAGTGACGAAACTAAAAGAAGGTATGATAATATACTAATTCAAAACAGTGTATGGGATGAGGATAAACAGAGAGCAGAGAGGGTGATAGGTTTGGCAGATGTACCCGTAACAATTAGCTTTTCAGTAAATCTATGGACTAGGTATATGGAAGATCTAGACCAAATATCTCAAAGTATTAGATTGAGATTCAATCCTAGCTTAAATCTAAAGACTGAATTTACGGACAGTTTAAAGGTTTTCCTAGAGGATGAGACTAATAACACCGCTATAGACGCAGGGGATAGGGAGATGAGATTGATTAGAAAATCGTTCACGATTTCTACAGAATTGTTTATTCCAAGCCCTAAATTTACCGTCACCTCTACTGGAAGAGTGGAAAAGATTGTGTCTGATTTATGGGTTTCGTAAAAAATAAACTAGGTTGTGGGGCCAACAAAGATAAATAAGTATAGGAGAGATTTATGAAAGTAATAAAAAATGATTCTTATATCGGTAGGCAAATTATACTGTCCACACCCAAGGGTCCTCACTCTAGGTGGTTAGCACCAAGAGAATTTATCGCTGTTCCAGAGGCAGCAATAACCAACACTATTAAAAACTTAGCAAAAAGAAGAGTTTTAAAAATTACTAACGCATAAAGGTATTAAAAATGGCTAATTTCGTCAGTCCAGGTGTATATGTTATAGAAAAGGATATGAGTGATTATTCCACTTCTATTAATCCGTCTGTTGTAGGTGTGGTTGGGTTTGCTGATCAAGGTCCTACCAATAATGCTACTTTAATTACTTCTCAAGAACAATTAGTACAAACTTTTGGAAACCCCGTTGAGGATATCCCAGGACAAGGCTTGGAAGGTTCCTTGGAAATGTTGGAAACCACTAACTCCCTTTACTTTGTTCGGGCTGCTGGTTCAGGAGCTAAGGAGGCTTCTGCTACTGTACAGCTTGGTGGATGTCCCTCATTCTTAGTCTCTGCCGTTAACGGTGGTGTTACTCTTGACGATGCGGTTACAGGGTCTTCAATATATATTTCTCTTCAGGTAGCTATTGATGGGGTTAATTTGTTTAATACTCCAAAACAATTTGACATTCCTAGTGGTACTGTTGCTGGGACTGGGTCTAATAATGCTCAAGGCGCAGCCCTTAAAAAGATTATAGGGGGCTCTTTGGATGGGGCTAATGTTGGAGCTTACTTTAATGCCACTAGTTTAAATAGCGGTTATATTACTGCGGGATTTGCGGGATCTAGTGTGGTTCTTACTGCTTCTGCATGGTCAGATCCTGATAGGACGGCTCCATGGCAGATTCTTCAGCCTATTGGGGCAAGTGGGGAGGTACAAGGGTCTGGTGCTACCGTATCGGTTACTGGTGTAAGTATTCTTCAAACTGGTACTTCTAGTCTAGCTTATTCTGTGCAAAGTCTTTACCCTGGAAGAGGGTATAACGAAGGATCTAAGTCTGATGGAACTACTAGTGGGTACTCTGCACAAGTTCTTAGAACAGGGGGAGAGAATGTTAATTTTCAGATTAGTAAAGATGGGGCTGCTACCGAATCGTTTAAAATTTCTCTCTTAGCTTCTGGTGCTTTTGCTGAAGATGTTATTAACACTGGGTCTACTGATCTTAAATCACAATATATTAAAGGATATTTTGTAGCTGAAGATGCTGATGTTGGGGTCACAGCCCTTACTGATTTTATAAGTACTTTAAATACATCATTTACAGCTAACGAATTCGATGGAACTCCATCAGGGGGGGCTCTAATCCCAGTTAACCCAAGATTTGTTAAGCCTATAGAGGGTACTTATGCTTTAGCTGGTGGAACAAACGGTACTCAGGACGACACTGCTGTAATAGGAAATGTGGCAGAGAAAACTGGTATTTATGCTTTGGATGATGACACTCTTAATATTTCTCTAGGTATTGTTCCTGGGAATAATGACCAAAATGTTCAAAATAATCTTATAACCTTAGCTGAGAATACTCAGGGCTTCCTTGCTGTAGTGTCCCCACCTGAAGGGTTAAATACTGTTCAACAGGCTATTGATTGGACCAATGGGCAGTCCGATGAGAGGACTGGGGCTATCACTAGCAATTATGCTGCCATCTACTGGCCCTGGGTGCAGACCTACGACACTTTTGCGGCTAGGGATAGGTATTATGACCCTGCTATCTATGCAGTCCGTCAGATGGCTTACACGGACGAGGTAGGCGACCCCTGGTTTGCCCCTGCTGGCGTTGTTAGGGGCAGACTTACCAAGCCAACCAATGTTGAGGTTAGCGTTAACCAAGGGGATAGGGACTCAATGTACAGTGGGGGGAATGTTGTGAACCCAATTGTTAACTTCCCACAAAATGGTATTATTATATTTGGACAGAGAACTGCCCAAAGAACTCCTACTGCTCTGGATAGAGTTAATGTTAGAAGGCTTATGATTCAAGTAAGAAAGATACTACTTGCCTCTACTAGACGATTTGTGTTTGAGCCTAACGACTCTACTACTTGGGAAAAGATTACTAATGTTGTTAATCCTATGTTAGATGATATTCGTAGAAGAAGGGGTCTTGTAGATTTCAAAGTTGTCTGCGATGAAACTACCAATACCGCTGTAAGAGTAGATAGAAATGAACTGTGGTGCAAAGTTCTTATGAAGCCCACGAAAACTGCTGAGATAATTGTTTTCGAACTTAACCTCACTAATCAAGCAGCATCATTAACAGGAACAAATACCTAAACCTTTAAAGGATTAAATTATGGCAAGAAATTCTTATTACGCAAATAACTTACAGAGAAACCTAAACGACAGTGAAGGGTTACCTGTAATCTCACAGGACTTAGACTCTATCAGAGCGTATCAATGGGAGATTACATTCTTCCCTCCTGCTGAAGTAGAGATTCCGTTAGGATTTTCCAAGCCTCTTACCTTAGCTGCTAAACAAGTTAATGGTATGACGGTATCAGTTGAGGATATTCCTGTTAATAGGGTGAATGATGTTACTTATTATCCTGGTCGCCCTTCTATGGGTGAGCTTGAAGTGACCTTCGATAACCTGCTAAAGACTAAGACGGGCTGGCAACTTTATAAGTACTTCCAGTCTGTATATGATCCCGCTACAGGTGAGTTTACTTCTACATTCCTTAACTCTCCAGGAAACTTTAAGACTACCGCTGAAGTGCTGGAACTTAATGGTCAGATGGAGCCTGTTTCTTTGGTTAAATTAGTTGGTCTTTACCCGAAAGCTTTTAACAAAGCTGAAAAGAACTATTCCACTAACGAGTTTGACACTGTCTCAGTTACTTTCCGTTACGATTTCTTATTCCAGATGGGAGATACGATAGGCTAGTACACTATAATATATAAACTGAAAACCCAACTCAGCCTGTGTCTTTGGTTGGGTTGGGTTTTTTAATTTAATCATGGATTTTTTCAATCAATTACTAAGTAGCTATGCTCTTCTTAAGAAGAGGAAGTTTCGTGTACGCTTGGAGGAGGCTGATGCTAGGGAGAAAGGCTACTCTGATCTTGTTACCGCAGCAGAGGCTGGCGATAGCGTAGCCGCAAGTGTTATCTCTCAAGTGGATGGTCAGGTGGGCCAAAGCTATGAGGGTTTTGATCCTCTTGCACATGGGGGTGTTGAAGATAAAAGTACTAGTTGTATTACGATTCAGTCTCCCATAGGTGGAGAACCTCTAGAGTTTTGTCCTGGGGCTGGTGGTCGGGCAACTTCGGTTTGGGAGAGGTATAGAAATGAGTTAGCTCAAACCATGTATCCTACAGAGCTAAACACTCGATATGAAGATGGTTCTGCGGAAGATGGGATAGGAGCTACAGTTCCAGCATCTGATCCTATAACCCAGGAGCTAATGCAACATCAGGAATTTTTAGATATACTAACAATGACCTCTGATGAGCCTGGAGAAGAACACATAGGTCCTGAACTTGCCGCATCTATAACTGATCTTTATGGGGTAGCTCAAGAGAACGGTTTAGAAGCGATGGTAATGATGCCTCGTCCTCAAGAGCCTGAGTACGAAAGTATAGAGGGGTTAAGTGGTAAGGCGCGAATAGATGCACATAGGAGAAATGAGGCTCTTAAGAAACAGTACGGAACAGAGCTAAAGGTATGGAATGGATCTAAAAGCTCTTCCCTGTTTAGTAAAATACATGCTAGTGTTGAGGGAGAAGGTGTAAGGACTAGGACGGAAGAGGAAGCTGTGCTTGGGGAGGAAGACGGAGCAGCCTATGTTCGACCTAGCTTGGCAGATATTTTAGGGTCCGTACAGAATCTACGAGGTACTGTGGAATTAGCAAATAAATTAAGGGGTGAGTCTGGTGATTTTACAGAAATAGATTTTGAAGAGTTACAAAGAAACATAACTGGCGTAGAGTGGAGACAAAAAGGAGCTAGTAAGTTTAGAGTATTCATTAAATCTAATGATCTAGATGATTTAGGATTATGTTTTGATTGGGACTTAAGGAAAAGGACAAAAGATGGGAAGTCTTCAGGATTTTCAGACAATAGAACAGCATTTCAAACATTCTTTAAAGAAACTCAGAAGGCTTTAGATGCATGGGGGGTAGATAGAGATGAGAGAGCTAAATTAAAATTAGTTGATAGGGATAAGATTAAATATCAAGGGGGGGAAGCTACTCCTACTAAGGTTATAACAGATGTCTCTGAAGATTTAGATACTATCGTAACTTTAATGACCATATCTGCCGCAGGGGGTTCAGGTTCTTTACACGCTACCGCAGAAGCTACTAAAATGTTTGCAGACCTTTATGAAAAGTTTGGAAATAGCTTATTAACAGCATTACAAATTGTAAAGGGTGTTAGTGAAGGTGAATTAGTTGGTACGAAGCAAACAGAATCTTTAGAGGAGTCTGTTTCAGATGTAATGAGTATAATTCTGGATAAGGACGAAGAAATTCAAGAGATAATGGCATCTGATGTGGATGGGGAAAGAATTCCTGTTAGAGAATTATTCAAAGTTTATATGCGGAAAATGATGAAGTGGCGAAAGAGAGATATGGACAGAATGAAACCTGATTTTGTTGCGAGGGTTGGTTCTTCTGTCGCTGGGGTCGGTGGAGCTAAAGTTGATCAAAGATTATTTTATAATACTAAAGAGTCTGCTAATGACGCAGCAAAAAGAGGGGAAGTTAGATCTCCTGTTAGATCGGGTGTTCTAAGAGATATATTAGATGAAGATGAACTTAAACTTTCTGTACAAAGATTCGGTGTTGACCCAGACCAAGAAGTTCATTACATTAATGATTCTTTAAAATGGACTAATGATTCTGGTAGAACTAATATAGGGTCTACTGGATCTGTTTTGAATATGTCTAAAGCTTTTCATGGTAGCCAGTCTGGTGAAGTACTTACCCCAGAAGAAGAACAAGATAGGGATTACCATGAGGGTTTAGTGGATACTTTATTACCTCCTACAGACATACAAGGGATGAGTAAAAGCAAAGCTAAAGAGGCGCAAGCACAAGATGCAGAATCTAGGCAGCAGGTAAGAGAAAACTTTAAAACTATGCAGGACGATATTAAGGGTTTAAATAGGATATTTGCAGGGGAAGATAGTAGTACTAATCTGTCCCCATCACAGACTCTTAAAATGCTGGGTGATTCTTTTGATGATGATACACTTACTCAACTAGGAATATCTCCCCAAGCTATGGAAAGTTTTAAGCAGGAGTTGCGAGAGCATGATAATCAGGATGTTCCTTTAGGTAGTTCTTTTATGAACGATTTTAAAGGTAGAATAGAGTATGCTATGGTGACTGGTAGAATACAGCAAGGAAGTACTACACTAAATAAGAAGGGAGAAAGAGTTCCAGCAGAAGGAGGAGTAGCTAGGTCCTGGAGACAAGTAGCTGCTCTTTATACTATGAGAGGGTGTTACGATACTACTGACTCTGAAATGGTGGTACAAAATTATAAGAGCGGTGATTCTTATAGGTATCAAGGTAATCCCTACCTAATGGATGGGTTAAACTCTTATATAGATACTGGTGAAGGGTTTAGGGCCAGTGGAAGGAGTATGAGTATAGGAGGATATACTTCATCCTTTAATACAAGTAAGACAAGTGGGAGAACTTATTTAAAGTGTACTGCACCAGTACACAAAGAAGGTAACTTAATACCTTTTAAAGAAGGTATAGAATATTCATCTACAGAACTCATGCATAAGTTGTTAGAAGTTCAAGAGTTAATGTTTAGTCACTTAATTAAAGAATAAAGACCTATCTATACTTAGTAGATCTTTAAATGCTGTTAAGGCATAGTCCTTCAGTATGTATATCACTCTTTTATTGTTAAGCTTTAGTTGATTACATATATGGCTATCTTGCTTAATTAAAACTATAATATCACGACGATCCTGAGCCATCAACACTAATCCTGATTTATTTGCTTCTTCAGCATCTTTTTCTGTCTGTTTGATGAACTCATAGATCTTAGATTTTGGATTGAGTAGGGAGTATAGGTCCAGATCGTTGTAACCCTTCTTACATTCGATGGTATAGATGAAATTCTTAGGAGTTATCAAATCCCCATGGATCTTTAGGTGGTCTGGTAGCTTATGCGTGGTAGCAAATGCTCCTGACCCAGGGGTTCTTTGGAAGTCTGTAGTTTCAAAGTGTTCATTAAGAAGCTTTGCTACCTTCCTTTCAAATGCTGACCCCTTAGCCTTACTATTCTTACGCTTGGGTTTCTTACGCATGTTATCTAAATTGTATAAATCTTCCATGTTTGTCTCCTTCTGTACTATTATAGATCATGAACAAGAGTGTATCAGATGCTTTGGATGTGGTCGCAGATTCATTTGATGTTTCTGAGTGGAGTGTTAAAGTTTTAAATAGGACAAAAGATAGAATGAAAATTACATTTAAGTTAAGTAAGGATGAGGCAGAAGCCTTCCAGAGTTTCCAAAATCAGACTAGACCTGATGAGATTTCAGAAGATAAGTTTGTTAAATCTATCTTCTTTCTAGGGTTAACTACCTTAGAAACTAATCTTAAGCATAAGATAGCGGAAGAAATGGCTAAACATGTTGAAGATGAAGATATTATTTTCCCTGACGAAGAATCCGAAGAAACTCCTACTGAAGAGTAACTAGATTGAGAACTTTATTAAAAGAGAACGAGCTAAATAAATTAATTAAAGATCAGAGAGCGCGAGGTAACAGGGAGTTTATTCTCTTTACCTCTCTGTGGGACACAGTTTCCGATAATGTATTGGAAGCTATTAAAAACAAACCACCTAAAGTTTCTCTATCAGTTATCAATTCCTTCGACACCCCACATAGTTTTGTGATTTGGGGTGTGAAAAAGACACCGTGCTTGGTAGTATTAGAGGGCAGAGGCAGGGAGAAGAGATTAACCGTCACTGACCATGTAACTGACATCTATAGACGACTACGCTTGGAGAAATAATGGAAGGAGAGTATACGAAGAAGGCTTCTGAAAGAACCTACTCAGATATAGGGTCTATGGTGGGGAAGCTTGTTGAGGATAAGCAGAAGGCTTATGGGGATTCTTTTGGTAGGAGTGGTAGGTGCTTGAAGGAAATGTTTCCTAATGGTATCGAGGTAGACCAGTATGGGGACCTCCTTACAATTGCCAGGATACTGGATAAGCTATTTCGCATAGCTAATGACCCAGACGCATTTGATGAGAACCCTTATCAAGATATAGTTGGGTATGCGTTGTTAGCTATGCGAAGATACGGTTAGCTAGACTTATTTTTCATCAGTTCTTCGTAAGCATCCAGCTTCTCTTTATATTTCTTATTCTTTGTGTAGATTAGCCTGAGATTATTCATTATAATTGTAGTGAAGTAATTAAAAGCTTTTCCATTTTCTGGTTTGAACTTTCCTATGGTCTTAAGAATAAGTACAAAGCATTCTTGTTTGGCATCATCTAGATCTACTGTGAATCCGTAAGAATTAACAATGTTATGGATTAGCAGATCAAACATAGAAAATAGCTCTTCCTCATGTTTTCTTGGATCTTCTTGGTATAATAAGATCAGTTCCTCAAACCTTTTGTTGTCTATGTAGTGTTTCGCCATGAACCTTAATAATTTATATGCTGAGAGCGGAGTGGGTATCAATCCTCTATGTGAGGGTTGCTCCATTCTTAAGATCAACAAGTCTGAACATTGTATTGTTGATTATGAGAGTGTTAAGCCCGTAGATGTATTGTTCGTTACTGAGTCCTATGCCTGTAAAAATAATGGGAAGTGTATCCCCTTACCTAAGCAAGCAAAAGACCTCATCGAAGATATTATAGTCCCACTTAAAGTTTCTTATGCATTCTCTCCATCTGTAAAGTGTCCTAGCGTCAAAGATGCTGACATGACCCCATCAGATAGGGAGATTTGTAGAGAGCATTTGTTTCGTACTATAGATAGCTACAAACCTAAGCTAGTGTTCGTTTGTGGTAACCTAGCCATGAAGATGCTTATTAAAAAGTCTGGGATTACTAATAAGAGGGGCTCCCTGTACAAGTACGAAGAGTATAATGTGGTTCCTTTGTATCACCCCTATCAGGTAGTGGTTGAACCTAAGAATAAGTTTCTCTTTGAGAGGGACATTAAGAACTCTGTTGACAAGTATGTGTTTGGGAATACAACCAAGGCAGACTTTGATTACACTCTCCTCTCTACTATGGAGGATGTTGAGAAGGTCTGTGATGAATTATCCCAAACTAGCGATGACCTAGCGTGTGACATTGAGACAACGGGGCTTAACTTTTTAACAGACACCATTATGACCATAGCCTTTAGTACGTCTAAAGGAAATTGGGTTATCCCGATATTTCATAGAGAAAGTCCTTTTACTGAGGATGAGGGTGCTAGTATACTGGGTACTCATGTGAAGTGGGTACTGGAGAATCAATCCAATAAGAAGATCCTCCAGAACTGTAAGTTTGATATTAAGTTCCTCCTCAAGTATGGCATTTCTCCTGTGAATGTATACGATACAAAAATCATGGCACACCTGTATAACGAAGTCCTCCCTAAGAGTCTCATGGATCTAGTGAAACTCTTCTTCCCTGAAGAATTGGAGAACTTCTAGTGCTTACAGTAAAAGAGGGAAAGAAGTTTGATTGGGCCGCACTTACCCTGGAAGAGTGTGCAACGGGTAATGCCTTAGATGCCTCATATACTTTGAGGATATATGATGAACTAAGGGACAAACTGGTGGCGAACGGGACATTACCTGTGCTAGACAAACTTCTTTCTCCTCTTTTCCCTGTATTCGCAGACATTGAGTATAAAGGATTGGATGTTAGCTTAGACGAGTTGGGTGTGGTGGGCCAAACCCTGAATCAGTTGTTGATGGATATTGAAGATGGATTGTATGTGTCAGACAAGGTAGCGAAGACTGCAAACTTGTTGTCTACAAAAAATCTTATTGATATTCTCTACTCTGATTCGGGGTTTGGTTTTTACCCCCCTGTAATGACAAGTAAAGGAAATCCTTCTACTAACAAACAATCCCTAGATACACTTTTAACCCAAATTGAAGCGGAGTTAGAAAAGCGTGGCAAGAAGAAATAAAAACCTAGACAAGCAGATCAGCGCAGACTATATTAGCAAGAAGTCTACAGAAGATTTGCGCGAAGCTAAGGGTTGGTTAGATTCCTTATTAGAGCTACGCAAAGTACAAAAGCTGTATAATACTTATGTGAATGGTATTAAGAGAGCAGTAGATATTAATGATGTTAATAAGGTGTATGTAGATTACCGAATGGACGGGACTCTAACTGGTCGTCTTAGTTGTGCTTCTTATAGTAATATGGGTGTATCGTTCCACACACTCCCCAGAGAGGACAAGCACAATATAAGAAGTATGTTCACTGCTCCCGAAGGATACTCTTTTATTACTGTAGACTATGCTGCGATGGAGTTGAGGGTTCTAGCACACATTGCTAAAGAAACTAAGATGCAGGAGGCATTTACTGCTGGAGTAGATCTACATACTTATACGGCAAGTTTGTTGTTCCAAAAGAAAGAAGAGAAGATTAAGAAGCAGGAACGGCAGATTGCTAAAGCGGTATCGTTCCTTATTGCTTATGGAGGTGGGGCGTACCGTCTTTCGGAAACTACAGGCATCTCACAAAGAAGAGCAGAAAAGATAATTGAAAAGTACGCAGAAGTTTATCCTGGCATTTTCCGCTACATGGATTTCGTCCATGATTTTATTAGGCAAAACCAATATGCATATACTATATTTGGGAGGCGTAGGCATCTCCCTGATGTTACTTCACGCGATAATCAAGTTTCTAAAGGTGCGCTCCGACAAGGACTCAACTTTACAATCCAAAGCGCAGCGTCTGACATACTGCTCTGTGCGATCAAAGGTATCACGCAATCGTTTAAGGGACTCAATGCCCGTATCGTAGCAACCGTACATGACTCTGTAGAGATTATCGCTCCTCACGATGAGGTGGAGGAGGTGCTAGAGATTGTGTACGATGAGATGGTAAACTATAAGACAGTTAAGAAGGACTTCGGTATTCAGTTTAACCTTCCTTTAAAGATTGATGCTGAAGTAGGCACTTCCTTTGGGGATGGTAAAGAGGTAGAGTTTAAAGATGGGAGACCTGTTCTATGAGAACTGTAGTTATAGGAGACATTCATTTAGATAGTAAAAGTAGGGGGCATCTTAATGCTCAACTAGCTACTATAGAATCTATTATTGCTGAAGAGAATCCTGGAGAGATTATTTTTCTAGGGGACATATTCATGCATAGAAATCCCACTCCAAAAGTATTGGTTGGGTTTAAAGAGTTGCTAGACATTTGGACAGATGCTAGTATAACCGTACACCTTTTGAGAGGCAATCACGATTCTGCTGATAAATCAGATAATGGTCTGACAGCATTAGAAGTGTATAGATCTCAGTATGTCCATGTTTGGAACCGATTTGGAGTTTATAATGATAAATATTTCATCCCTCATTACGAAAATGAGGACACTATTAGAGCGTATCTGTCACGGTGCCCTCAAAACGCTCAAGCTTTTGGGCACTTTGGTTATCTCGGTAGTCTCAATTCTGTTGGTGATGCCGATTCTACTCTTAGCATCTCTGACTTTAAGTGTAAAACTTACCTTGGACATATTCATAACTTTAAACAAAATGGATTGGTTACAATTCTTGGCACTCCGTACAGCACAAACTATGGTGAAGCAGGAGCCCAAGGATATTATCTTGTCCTTCATGAAGAAGTCCTCGGACCTGTCAGGGAAGAATTCAAAGAAATACGATTCGGACCCAGACATGTGGTAACTTCTTTAGAGGATGCTAATGATCGTGCTAAGGAATTAAGTGACGCTAGTTGGTATACTATGTTACGAGTAGCATTACGATCAGATGAGTCTGCCTCTGAACTATCTGAGAACTTGCGTGTGGAGGAATTAGATATTAAAGTAGCTCCTGCGTTTGGAGATGATGATGAAATATCTAAGTATAAACCTAATAGAGATCTGTTTACGATTAACGAGCAGATTATTACTGATTATGTCGAGAACTGCGATGTATCTCCTACCTTAACTAAAGAAAATTTAATGGAAGGATACTCTCTGCTAAAGAAAGGAGACCCACTACCAGATGAAGATTAGAGATATAACAATACAAAACTTCTTGTCCATTAAGAAAGCCCGTATAAACTTGAAGAAGTTTGATGGGCTAACCATTATTAAGGGGAAGAACTTAGACACAGGTGGAAGTAATGGGTCAGGTAAAAGCTCTATCGTAGAAGCTATTTACTTTGCTCTAACTGGTAAGACTCTACGCAAAAGTACTGAAGCTTCTCTTGTTAATTCCCAGGCAGGTAAAGGACTTGTGGTTAGCTGTAACATATCGCTTGATAACACTAAGATCTTAAGCATTGAAAGGTGTAAGAAGCCAACTAAGATGACACTTACTTTAGATGGTGAGGATATTACAGCTAAACATGCTAATGATTCTCAAGCTATCATTGACGAGTTACTTGGTACAAACCATAAGGTTCTATTAGCATCTATGTTCTTCGGTCAGGCTAATGATGTAAACTTCTTAGACTGTACCCCTGCTGTTAAGAGAGACATTATCAGAAACTTCCTTAACCTTGATGAGATCTTTGATATGCGTGAGCATATTAGAGAGTATAAGTCTGAGTACTCACAGAGGATTAAGGTAGCAGACGCAGTTATACATACCATTAAGTTAGATGTGGAAGACTTGGATAGAAAGATATCAAATATTCAGACAGATATTAATATAGATCTGAATGAGCTAGAGAAGAAGTGGGATATTTACAATAAGAATACTCGCCTATGGGAGAAGCTTGAGAGGGAAGAGGAGTCTTTAGAGTATGCTATATCACATTATAAAAATAAGATGGCAGACAAGCACCCTAAATGCCTTACTTGTGGGCAGACTGTCCCCAAAGATGATTTTGTTGAGAAAATGGCAGAAAAACAGTTTGAATTGGATGGAGTGCGTGATAGAATGGAGAGCATGGAATATCCTGTGTGTCATGCTGCCCCACTATACACAGTAGAGTATGCTAGACTGGCTCAGGGTAATGCTGAAGTGTTAGATGGTCTAAGGAAGGAGAAGGAAGAGAAGATTAAGGAGTTAGAGGATAGGAAAGCTATTTCCCACACAGGATCTCAGGTAATGAGGTTCTGGGAGAGAGCATTATCAGAGAAAGGAATTATTAAGTATATTATTCGTAATGTTTTGGAGTATTTTAATGACCGTACTAACTATTACTTATCATATTTAACAGATCCTAACTTTTCTTTAGAATTTGATGAAGAATTATCCGAGTACATAAAAATTGGGGACCAAGAAATACACTATATATCATTGTCTGGAGGCGAAAAGAGAAAACTAAACCTTGCCATCATGATGGCTCTTAAAGACCTTTTACTACTCACAGACACAAACCACTCTAATCTACTATTTTTCGATGAAGTAGCTGAGAATATAGATGAGGATGGTATACAGGGACTCTATAATCTATTGCTGGAGTTGAAGAAGACAAGACAAATATTCGTTATCACACACAACAAACACCTTAAGACATTATTAGACTCGTCCAAGAGGTTAACCGTAGAGAAAAAGAAAGGTATATCTAAAATATGGCACAAGTAAAATTATCCGAACTGGGGCAAGAGATCTTTGATACGAGATACGCATACCCAGGAGAAACCAAGTGGGCTGAGAGAGCTAAAGTTATTGCTAGGTCTGTAGCTACTGCTGAGAAGGATGCGGATAAGGAGAAGATAGAGAAATTATTTTATGATATCGTAGGTAGTGGTGACTTCATTCCTGGGGGTAGAATTATCTATGGGGCAGGTAGGAATAGTGGTAGTTACAATATGCTCAACTGCTATGTCATTGTACCTGAAGATACTGTACAAAGTATTGGTAAGACCGTAGATGATATGTACCAGATCTCTTGTGCTGGAGGGGGCATTGGATTTAATGTCTCTAAGATTAGACCTAAGGGGGATGACATTGGTAATGTTGCTAACTCTGCCCCAGGGTCTGTGTCTGTGCTTAAAATGATCAATGAGATTGGAGACCATGTTAGAGCAGGTAAGAACCGTCGAACTGCACTCATGGGTATACTTAATGTAACACATCCTGATTTAATGGATTTTCTTCATGTGAAACTGGACAAAGGTGA
>Ga0098052_1000098_pt1 | contig 48645 bp, 58 predicted proteins | sample 15_taG_FD_81591 | JGI IMG/M metagenome (GOLD analysis project Ga0098052, IMG submission 81591) | Marine viral communities from the Subarctic Pacific Ocean - 15_ETSP_OMZ_AT15312 metaG | ecosystem: Environmental > Aquatic > Marine > Oceanic | place: Pacific Ocean | collected 2015-01-18
CCCTACTGTAACAACTCCGACAGTCACGATGGTTTCGATTCTTCCTAACCACCGTTGAGTTCCTGGCCTCTCCAGAAAGGGCAGCGGCTTGTTTGCCTCCTCTAACTTAGCTTTATACCAATCTCGATCAGCCTCCAAGGCTGTGATGTCGATTGTGTATCTTTCCGAAACCGCTTTTCCCCAGGACTCAGTTGCGAGCAAATCAGCGTATTGGGATAAAGGAACAGCCACTCCCGAGCATTTAGATAGATCAGACGGTGACTCAACTATCGACACTGGTAGTGGCTGCCCCTTAGAAATTGGATAGTTTTCGGAGCACTCTCCAGCTAGTGGCTCATGCGGAGGAAGCCTCTCAGGCATGTCTACAGCCATAGCTATGCTCAAAATAAGAAGAACAATCATGTTCTATCTCTTTCGTTACCGCGCTCAGCCAACTCTTTAGCTGGGTCTTTGCTTTTCAATGCTTCAGCTATAGCGTCTAGCTCATCCTCAAAGGTACGCTGGACATCGCCTTGCTTAACTATCGTAGATAGGTCTTCAGGCGGAGCGGCACTCTCGTTTGTCCGACTCTTAAACTTACGTGGAATACAATAGAGAGCCGTAAGTATAGCAAATATAGCAGCAGCTACCCCAGCAATGACAGACGACATTACTTCTTCCCAAGTGCAGCCATAGCTTTTTCAGCACTATCCCCAGCGATATACGCAAGGCCAAGGTACAACCACTGGGTTGAGTCGATCATCCCAAAAGCAAGCAAGCCGGTCCCTAAAGACAAAACAGCGAGCCTTCTCCACGAGATACGCTTCTGAGAATCAAACAACTTGTCTATCATGGTCTTCATTCGGCACCTCAAGTGCAAAGGATTTTAACTACGACATCACTTGCAGGGCTGGTTGCTGCGTTCGCGTCAGTTGCGGTCAATGTAGATGGGCTCGTAACGCACCAAAAACTAAGGCCAACGGCAAACGGTACCCCTATTGGCATAACGTATGTGATGGTTGTACCAGAGGGTACATGGAACTGCCAATCTGGAGCCGTTGTGCCAGCGGTGGCACCACTAGCTGAATCAGAAATCTTTAGATACACGGGACTCGTGTTCAGAGTATTGTCAATTTCACATTGATATAGTGTGCCGGCTGCGCCAGTAACGTTGAGTTCAGCGGACGAGGTGGCAGCCCCATCAATGATTAGTTTTGTTCCAAGCGGGTCGGCAATAGTAGTGGAAGTGGTGGACATATCTATCTCCTATGAGCAAACAAGAGTAACGTTGACCGTTCCAGCAGGAACAGTTGCGTCAAGTGACGTGGCGTTCCGGGTCGTCCAAATGTTCAGAAAGGTACTAAACGGTGCTCCGCCAGGTATCTCAAACAACTCAGTCGCTTGGGCACCCACCTTAAAGTTATACATCGGTGATGTTGTTCCCAGTACAGGGGCAGACCCATCATACATTTTCAAATAGACGGGTGAACCAGCTACATTATCGACATGTATTGAGTAGATGCGCCCAGATGAACCAGTCACATTCTCTTGAATGGTAGCTACTGGTGTATCGTTGTTGTAGTACACAATCTTGTACGCTAACGAGCCTGAGCTAAACCCTGAAACTTTTATATTTGTTGCCATTGTAATATCCTATAGGGGGAGAAAAACGTTTGAGGCTGCGGCGTCGAGGTTTTTTGGGTCGAATACCTGAAAGATATTATTAAGAGCATACTGTGTCATGCTACCCGCTGAGCCTCAAGCCACCTAATGAGCACCTTCGCTTGCGTACCACTGGCGACCGCCTCATCCCAGTGTCCTTTTGAAATCGTCAAGGCAACGGCAACTACGTCCGTGTCGTCCTCGCCAGGGGGAGCAACCTGCCCCGAAGAAACTTCGGCAACCGCTATCCCGTCGTCAGTCAACTCTTCTTGTGTCATTTTTTATGCCGGGGTCCATGAGTTATCAGCGCCGGAAACCGTATACCACAGGCGGAACTTCGCAGTGGCAGCACTGGTGAAATCTGCTGTCCGTCCGCAGGTGGCGAAAACGTATACGGGGCCACTCGATGGGAATTTCGGACTCGTCCCAAGAAAGTTTGTTGAACCCATGCCCGTATCCCCATTATTGGGAATGTCATCGGGGTGATATCTGTACATGTACATCCGCGTCAGCCCGCCGTGTGCAGCGTGCCTAGGACCATGCGCGATGTTAAAAACGTTGTCCCACTCAGGATTGCAGTTCGCCATGTTGTCCGCGTAATTGTATTTGAAACGCCGGCACTTTTGCCAGTTTGACTGCGACCCCAAATCCCACTGAGATACCATCCCGAACGACCCGTGGGTGTCGTCAAGGCCCGTTGGTCCGCCGGCTAATCCGCCGCCGAAAAAACATTTCGTATTCTTCAGTGTCGTCCCGGATGTGATCTTTTCGATTATCATCTCAAAAGTAAACGCTTCTGACCAGTCAAGCGGGTCGCCGTTTCCGTCGAAAAGCTGCCGCGAGTGAACCACGCCGTGATTCGGCTTCTTGCTGTCAGCATTAGGGAAAGTCCCCGAGCCGGCGCTGGTCCAAGTGGTCCCGGTAGAGTCCTCACTTAAAGACCCATGCTGCTGATGAGGGTCGTCAACCGTCGCGCCGTCCAGGAGGAAACGCTGCCAGCCCAAGTCGGCCGCAGAAGATTGCACTACAGGTACACCGTTGACCCATGCTATGTTCGCGGCGGCTACAGAATTAATGGAAGCAATAGTCATTAGGCAACCTCAATGACGTCGTTACTTGGGTCGAAGTAAACTGTATCTGCTGAGACTGCCCACCCGATGACCTGCACGTAGTCCCCAGCAGTGTCGGGAGCCACTTGCTCAGGCACGTTCTTACTGCTTGTCTCTGCTTCAGGTGTGTAAATTGTAGCGCCTACAGTATAGGTAGGGAAGTTCGCAGCAAAGTGGGCGAATCCTTGCAGAAGGAACGACCCAACTGCGTCCGCAGAAACATCGGCTGTGCACATCGCGACCGTTCGGGATGTCGCTGATGCCGTAGCTACAGCCTTCCACATCTTGCCGTCTGATTTGGCATAGACACATTCCCCAACTTCCAGGTCTTCTCCCGCCACCATGGGAGCGGAGATGCCGGAATAAGTAGTGTCGGGTGTGGCAGCATCGAGGATTGTTGCACCCGATACCGTCAGATCACCAGCGATGGTGACATTCCCAGACGCGTCTACTTGAATGTTGTTGTCAAATACAGACATTAGGCTCTCCAGTTTACGCGAACATCAGCGGTCCCAGATCCACCAATAAGACGAAGACATGCATAGATAGTACCATCTACTGCGTTTGTTACTCCTGAATCCAGGGCGAAATCACGACCAATCTCAAATACCACAAAGCCCTTGGTAGCCCCGCCGCCAATCGACTGCTGAACAACCTGTGTGGCTCCTGTAGTAGTACCAGGAGTTATGCCTACATCTCCATCAGAATCCCTAGTCAAGAACATAGTGCAGGATAATCCAGATGCGGACAATCCTGTAAAGTAAATCTCTACCGTCTGAATGTTTCCTTTTTCTGGAAACCGAAAAGACTCTGGTGAGTTTGCTGTATCAGCGGTAACCGCATGAACAGATAGCGTGTCATTGACCGCAGCATTGTTCTTATACGAGTACCCGGACATGCTCCAAGTTTTAATAGACATTATGGTTTGTTCCTTGGGTATTCTATAGAATACTGACGGGTAAAGCCACTACGTTCAAGCATTGTGGCATGAGCTTTGTTTAGCCTGTATTGGTATAACTTTCTACGGAACCACGGATCATCGTTCACGATCCGTATACCAGTCATAGCATCTGTGATTCTCCAGGCATCATCAATCGGGTCTTGCTTATCAACATCAGCATCAAACGATTGTGGCGAAGTATTTAATATCGAGAAGTGATACGCCATGGACGCGGCTGCGGCATCACGCATGACCCTCACCCACGGCAAGTTCCCCATAAAGTAGTTTGGCATTGCACTTACGCGGATGTCGTCCGTCCACATACCAAGTCTATGGTTATATGATTGAGAAACCCTCAGTCCAGTAGCGTTAACCATCTGTTCAGCCATCAAGTCCCCAACCAACGGTAGCTTCCGCACGGCAGCAATCTGCTGTGCCACAATCCTACCACTTGTTAACTCAGATAGGGGACGATCATAAAAAGCATTGTGTTGAGTGGTTAGTTCAATGCCCATCTTCATCAAAAAATGCATCTGCCCTAATAGGCGCATCGCTGGTTTTCGGTCATCATACCTAAGCAACCACTTAGATGGCTGCGCTGTCGTGGCAAGCATGCCTACAGTCTCCGCAAACGCCTCCATTGGCAGACCAAACCCCTCAATGAACGCACCCTTATGACCAGGCAGAGGGAAGCGAACAAGGTTTCGTGTGTGCGGCTCTCTATACTTAACCTCTGACGGTTTACTCATCTGCAATGGAACGTACTGCTCCCCAGCAATCTCAGCACGATACGATTCGGCCATCTCAGGCCCGTCCTTCATCAAGATTCGGTTGAACTGAGAGTAAAACACAGGATTTTCCTGCATCATCTTGAGGTTCAACGCCACGTTCTTCTGTGACCATGTAAAGAATGGGATGAACAAACGCATCCATACTTTTTGAGCGCCAGTTAGGTCACCATAGTTGAATAGGAACCGGTCAACATGGTCCGCTGCTATGTCAAAGCTACCACTACGCCTGGTATTTGCAATGAAAGTACCTATACGTGCATGGTTTTCAACATGTCTGGATACATACTGGCCAAGATGCTTGGACAACCCAATCGGGTAGAACCCACCAGTCATAAGGGCTGGCAAGCCCATAACCAAAGCATCCTCTGACCATGAGGCAAACTTCTTAACCTTACCCCAGTCCTGCTTGACACCACCATAGTACATAATCTCTGATAAGCCACGTTCAAACTGGTCAATATCAACGTACTGCGTGAACGCTCCAGAGATAACACCCTTCTCTTTTAGTATGTTCAGTGCCTCGTCTGTGCTTCTGAACACCCCATCACCAAGGTCAAACACCCCGTCATTAGCATCAACAACATCAAGAAACTTCGCCTCTGCCTGTCTACGTGAGTACGCAAAAGTAGTTTCAAACTCCCTCTTGGGTGCTCTCAGCATCTTCTTTGCAGACTCAATGCTACCGTACTTCTCTTGTAGAGCAGAAAGCATAGATAGAGAACCCGCATCATATGATATACGGGGACTCAGTGTGGCCAAGCCAGTATCAAGTATCTGACTGAACTTATTGGATAGATGGTTTCGAGCCGAGAACGCAGCAGCCATCACAGTTACGCGGGTTTTCCAGAAGTTATTTACACCCTGAAAGAACTTGTACATGGGTGACCTGGCTTTCTCCGAGAAGACAAACAGGTCGGACATTGATCGAGACACGCCGCGTGGAACATATAGCCTCCACATCTCTCGTCCTTGCTCAAAGAACGTTTGAAGCATCTCCCCGTTGTTAATCTTTACGCCAACATTTAGGTCCAATGATCGCTGGTTCATCTGTTTGGCTACATCCTTCCATGCACCCAGGGATAGAGCCTTATAGTTTTTAGCTATCTTTATAGACACCTCTGTTGTGTCCAATCCTTGACTCGTTAGCGTTGCACGCAACTCTCTCATGCGCCTACCCATAGCCTGAGACTTCGCTGAAACAGGGTTGAATAGCTCTATGCCCTTCTTGAAGTCGTCTGCCTTTATTGAGAGCAGTATTTGGAGGATGTTGTCCCCTTGCTGAAGCTCTGGGATCTCACGAGTCCACGTAGCAAACGGGTCAAAATTCTCCTTGAAAACCTTAACAGCCTTGACGACCTCATTAAAGTCCACCCCTGCTTCCCGCCATGCGGCTGCACCCTTTTCCACAAGCAAATCAAGAGCAAGTTTTGGAACGACGTTATCGAACAATGGAACGTAGTCTAAATCCTTAGCTACCTGGGTCATCGAAACTATCTGTTCTGGCTGTGCTGCAATATCATCCAATGTCCGTATCTCTATTGGACTGGCGACCTCCCTGACCAATCGCTCAATATCTTTCGATTCTGATGGGATAGCGTACTTACCAGCAATGAAGTCAAGCTCATGCTCATACGCAGTCCGAGGACGTATCGCTTTCACAACCTTGCCCTGCATCAAGGCAAACATAAAATCTTGTGCGCTCATGGACCTAACGGCACTAAAGTACCGAGAAAACAAAGCGGTCGGGTCTACAGTGAATGTTATCGCTGGATTACTGGTCAGGTTGTTAATCTCGCTCATCGTGCCTGAGATCACACGCATCTTACGTTGATCCATGTCCGTTGCAATCCTGTCTTCAAGACGAGACCCTATGTTCATAGACCCATGACGATCCACAACTGACGCAGAGTACCCACCTTTAGCGATAACCTCCGCTGGTACGCTCATGTGTGGGACATAGTCCACAACACCCCAGAACCTCATCATGTCTTCTGGTTTCTTTGTGAAGTGCATGCCATGTTTCACGTATAGGTCTTCATACTTCTCAATGAAGTCATCAAACACCTTGACCAATGGCTCCAAGGTTTCTGGAACATCATCAAACCTACTGCCCAGAACATGGTGATAGCGGTCTTTAATCTTGGTTAGAAGCTCTGCACCTACCGTGTCCTCTGTAATGAGCTTGGGTGCCCTCTTGAGAGCCGTATAGGCCGCAAGCATCGTTTCTTCTTGGGTCAACTGTGAGGTCAGAGTCTTGAACTCGCCCCACATTTGAAGCTCCCAGTCCTGTAGATCACGAATCAAGCTCCTGCTCTTTTTAGGGATTGGTATTCTTAGCCGAGGGATCTGTTGCTCCAGCTTCTTTTGAAGCTCCTTCACACCAGCTTTAGCGACTCCCCTGGCCTCAGTACGAGCCTGAGATAGCGCAACCTTGGCATCATCTCCCTTCATTATTGATTTAGCGAGCCTCGACGACATAGAGGCGTTCATGCGTTGAAGAATCTCATTGCCTTTCGGGTCAACAAGCTGATCCAGAACAGCCCTTATTCTTCGTATGGCTTCCGCTTCATCGGGTGCCCCAACGACAAGGTGCTTTAGTGCATCAGACACACGCTTGTCGTGCAGCATACGAGCCTGATACCGTAGCTCTCTCTTGCTAAAGATAGAACCCTTTACTCCCTTCGCGTTCTTCGCTCTCTCTACAGCGGAAGTAAGCGTAGTTACTACACTATCTGCTTCACCCTCCATACGGAGGATACTGACATATGACCGACGAAGCCCCTCTATGTCTTTTGCTGAAAGAGTACCTTGGAACTTCGCATTAGCCTTCAGCCATTGAGCCGACGTTGTAGCCACCTTGTTCCCAACACTATCAAGTATCGGTACCCCTTTCGGATACTCTGCGCGTACCCATGGAAGGAACGAGGCTAAAAAGTCATCTCTTGCGGCAAAGTCTTCAACCTTAGCACTTAGTCTGCTACGGAACCTATCTATCTTCTGGCGCTGTAGACTAAGCAACTCATCCTCAAGCAACTCACGAGGTGTAAACATACCCACCTGTCTTCCCAGGTCGCCCTTCTCAACCTCTTTCAGCTTAGTAATTGTACCCTTAGACTCTGTGATTTTATCATCAATAGAGCGGACTATTTGATTCCGAGTAAACCGCTTATGGATTCCAGTCGAAGGTTCTGGATTGAGCTTGCGAAGGTCATCTACCGCAGCCGGGGCCGACACGTCGGCGGCCTTACCCAGCCGCTTGGTTGGCTCATCTATACGAGAGATAAGCTCAGTCTGAGTCCGCGCAGAAAGCGTACCCAATGGTGCATCAAGCAGGTCATCTGTTGAGCGAATCAACTCAGACAATGCGTTCTGATTGTTCTTCGAGATGCCCAACAGGTTGGAAACCTTCTCGACAAACGTGTTCCATAGAGATTTGTTCTCTACCTTGATCGTCATCAAATAGTCTTGAAACTTTTTGTTCGTCAGGCCGTAGGCGACAAATTCTTTTTCGTTTTTTGTTGCTCTAATCAGAAGGCTCTCAAGCTCTGGGGTAAGGCTTTTGTCCCTTTGTGCTTTTGTGGCAATGCCCACAACCTTGTTGCGAAGTTTAATGATTTCGGTTGAAGCCACTTGAAGCTTCGTACCTTTGTTCGCAAGCAAGTTTCCATCATATAACCTTCGTACAGTTGCAGCATGAATCAACTCGTGAAGCGCTGTCTCTGCGGTAGCACCAGAGTACGACGCTACGCCCCGAAGGAATACACTGTTGAAGGCATCACCTTTGGGCGACCAATTCAACCCCATGTTTACATATCGGAGGTGACTTTCGTGTGCTGCAAGAAGTGCTATGTCGTTGAACACACTGGTTGACAACGTGCCTTTAGCGTCCGCATCAAGCAAAGACTGAGGTAAATCCCCTGACTTGCCGGTGATGACGTGTACACGGGTTTCATCCAAATGAGGCATGATGCGTTGTGCTATTTGACTATGTACTGGATTGTTTGCGTTCTTTGCAATGAACTCGGCAAGTCCTGTACCAGACTTAATACCGCGCATGACTTCAATGGCATCTTCAACTGTAAGATCACCCAATCCGACTTCTTTACGGACCACTTCACCGGTCCAACCTTTTTGGGCGGGCGTGTAAGAGTCTGATACAGATGCCAGCGACGGGGAAAGATCGTCGTCGTCGGGAGGCTTGGGAGCATCCACCTTCTCAGCCTTAACTACAGTGGGCTTTGGCGTATCCAAGCCAGCTTTACGAACATCAGCAATGACAAGATCACCAGTGATATCCTTTGCAAAAAAGGACAAGGCTAGCTCAGGGTTCCCCTCCCCGTATGCACCAGAAGCATAGGTCAGGATCTCATCAGCTAATGATCTGTTGCCCCCAAGTATCTCAATAAGAGTGCTGCGAATAGCAATAGCAGTCTCGTCGTTAAACGGCCTTTCACCTACAATCTCCCTTGTTTTATAGATGATCTCAGCAAGCGCGTCCTTACTGACACGACGTAACAACTTCATCTTAAAGTTAGCTTTCATCAGTATGTGTTGACGGACACTATCCATCGACACCTCGGCGGCGCGCTCAATCGGAGCATCGTTCACCATCTGCAAAGTATGGTCAATGATCCGCACCAACTCATCAGAAGCAAGCTTGTCACCCATCCCAAAGCGAGACATCGCAACAAGAGCCTCTTGAACAAGTAGCTTCTCTTCTCCAAGAAGATTCGCAAACTTAGTTACAAGCTCATCAACCTTGCCCTCCATATGGATAAGCCAAGGGTTTCTCTTGAAGGTGGATGCGCCACGCTCACGAAGGTCGGCAACATGATTGACCAACGCTACTGCATTGTAATCCTTCTCCATAACCTCGCTAAGCCCTTTCATCTCATGTTCTATGGTACGAATCTTTTGGGCCACTTCAAGGCGCTCAGCGTCATTCATACGGCCAGCAAGGGTGGTCCTCAAGCTCGCCACCTCTGAGGTTAGTGCTGGTAGCCGTTTCTCTTCTACCCAACGCCTATACTCAGGGATCATGTCATTAGCGGTTCGGTAGATCCGCTCTACCTCTCCCATCAGTTCGGTCTCATGTGCTCGAAATACACGCATGTAGTTCGTCACTTCATCGTGGTACTTCTGCCATACATCAGGTGCAACCTTACGAACACCCATGATGTACTTGCTTGACCACGGTAGCTGCATCATAAATGCACCACGACCACCGTAATGAAGCATCTCACTTTGGGCGCTAAGCCATGCAACCCTTGGCTGGATTAGCCGAGTACCCAAGTGTTTAGCAGCAAAATCCCACGCTGCGCCTGAAGCGACAACTGCGGATTTACCTACCGTCTGCCGTAAAGCCTCATATAACGTCTGACCTGGACTTAGATAGTGATAGTCTCCGAGCTTAGCCTTTCTCGCTTTAGTTATATTCTTATTGATAACTACATCTGAAAGCGGGTTTTCCCACTTAGATGCTTTACTAAGAGCAGTAAGTAAAATGCTATCCTCATCAAGAGCACCTGAAATATACTTACCTGCCTTCTCAACCTGGGTCTTCGTCATCAACTCAGCAGACTTATCCGTAAACGGAATATGCCATGTCATCGGGAACGCTAATCCACGAGTCTCTTTGACTAATGAATCCATTTGCTTTGGAGTTACTGCACCATCAGCAAGACGAACAAACCTACGGATACCCTCCGCATCAGCAGCGTGAGACTTAGCAGTAATGTCCATCTTCTTGGCTAAATTAATCAATGACTTACGAGTTTTCGCTGCATCTTTACTGGCAGAAAGAACCTCTCTCTCCTGATTCAGCTTTGCAATCTTTGATTGTCTAGCTGCAACCTTGGCTTTAACGCCAGGCGTATCGCCAAATAGCTTTAGCTGGGCTTCAAGTATGCGAACCTCATCAGCTATCGCATCATCCAAACCCTTTACCGCAAGCTCAAGAGTTTCTGGACTCTTTGCTTGATCGGCAAGACGAGTAAGGCGAGCCACCTTTGTCCTTTCTATTTTGGCTGCCGAATCAGCTACATTAGCAGCCAACTCAAAGGCTTCCTTCACATCTTTTACATCATCACCACCACCAGTGACCAGCTTGATTCCTTTCCGAACCCAACCAGACCCAGCGCCAATCTCATTCATATGCTTAGAGGCTATTCCAGCAGCCCGTGTAAGCGTTCCGCTGGCCCTGTAGGCTGTATTGCCTACGTTTACGACTTGAGCGCCCTTAGCGGGGCCAGCAAACCAAAGTGGGTCAAGAGCCACCTCCATCGCCAAGCCGATACCGATGCGACCGACATCAGTGGTCAGTGCCTTGTAAATCGCAGTCTTTGGACCAACACCAGACGTATCGTGCAGCTTTAAGGCTAAGTCTTTGGGGATCACTGAATCAAGAACATGAATACCCAGTGGGGTATCGGTATCCCAATACTCCCCACGATGCTTCTGACCCTTCTCGTACAGCCCACCAGTAGCTATTGCCTTGTATAGATTAGCCCCCAATAGCTCAAGAGACTCATCGTGCTTATCGTCATCCCCAACCTGATTAAACCCAAAACCAAACGCTACTGACTTCTCAGTCAGATACGACAGCATATCCCCAGCACCGGATAGCAATGTCGTTGAATCTTCTGTAGATGGGTCAGGCAATGCGCTACCAATAAGGTAGGCTGCGTTCCACGCCTCTCTACGGGGGATATCAAATGCATCCAGAATACCAAAGATGGTTGTGTACCAAGGGGCTTCCTGTTCCTCTGCTACATCGTCAACAGTTGGAAGGTCTGGGTTCCTTGAAACTGACCTGGCAATCTCGTTCTTGTATAAGAGCGGATCTTCCGCAGACTTAGCATTAGCCCACAAACTGCTTGTCTGATGATCCAGGTCGTAAGTAATATAATCAGTGGCGGGTCCAGGGTAATCCTTTAACTCTGGCTCACTGAATACGGTTTGCTCAAGCGGGGGAGGTGTAATCTCTGCTTGTGGCTTGATTGGCTCTGGGCCAAGCACTAGGTCATACTTGGCGAAAGCCTCTGTAGGTGGGGACGACTCGGTAGACAAAGCCATGCCCGCGCCAGGCGGTGGCTCATTGAGAGTAATATCAAAGTCACCACGCTCAGCCATTAGTTAGTGTCACTCTCGCTGGCTTCCAATATTCTTTTCCTTATCTCCTCATTTAAGCTAGCTGCGCTCAACCCCTTCCCAACATCACGAATACGTTGACCCCAACGACTATTAAATTTACTCGCCGCATCATACACATTCTCTGGCATATGAGTAAGTTCATTAGCGGAATCAGCAACATCTTGAGCAAGGAGGCTGGTATCTACTCCCACGTCCACAATGCTCTCTCTAATGCCTTGACCAACCCCCTCTGCCGTTACCGGTTCTGGCGGTGCGGGCGGTTTAGGTTTATCACCTATATATCCACCCTGCGCTTGTTCAAGGATGTCTTGAAGGTAAGCCTCGGACTTACCTTCTAACTTGCCCTGCATCAGCGCCATTGCATGCGGCCCTGGGGGGATCGTGGTTCCGTCGCCCATGGTTACCCCATACAGGCGCGCTTTCTCTACCTTCAGGCGCACTTGCTTTGCCTTTTCATCCTCTGTGAGGGGTACTACCGGAGGCGGCGTAGGCGGTGGAGTCGGTGGAGAATACGGTAGTACGCCTATAGGTTTGGTACCGGCACCAGGACCACCACCAAGAGGTCTACTGCTTGGTAGCGTGGGCGGTGCCGCTGGTGCCGCTGGTTGTGGTGGGCGGACACCCTCTACTCGATACTCCGCCTTCTTGAACAGGTCGTACCCTTCATCGTCACTATCTGGATACAACCTTTTCTTTGCTTGCTCTGCCGCTGCCTTTATACGCTCTAACTCGTCGCTGGATAAAATTTTCTTCCTCGCCTCTGGTGTCAGACGGTCAAAGAATGTGGTTTCACCACGTTTAGCAGCCTCCCTTGCGTCAGCCTGAGCATCTGCTTCATAACCTCCGGTATCAACCAGCACTCCATCAGGGTCGGCTCTCGTGCGTGGGAGTGGTTGACCCGTTTCCGCCAGATGTGCCGCGTTATCAAAATACATAATTCCTTTATTTGCAAATTGAATGGCTTTGTCAAGCTGAGCCTCAGTCGTATCCCCTGGGAATAAGCGGTACCCATCGGAAGGCTCAATACCAAAACCAAAAATACGCTCAAGACGCTTCGATAGAAACTTCTTCTTAATCGTACCTTCTGTTTGAGCCACGCCCTCTTGACGCAATCGACGTTGCAACTCAATAGGCGGCTCGTCACCACCAACAATCACTTCAGGGTGTTCCTTCTGAATGCGAATGAAAGCCATAATATCTTCAGGATGCTTTCTTGCATACTGTACAGCCCGTACAGGATTCGTAAAGTTCATCGCAGCAGCCCAATGGTAGAAGTTTGGGATTTTCGATGCATATGAGCGAACAGCTTGGGTTAGTTCATCTTCCGGGTCTAAAAGCTCCTGAACCCTATCCAACTCTTGGATCGCCTTTGATATCAACGGCGGGGTAGGCATCTTACTGATCTGCTCAGAATACGCCTCTATACCACCATCAGCGATAGCCTTTGCATCTCTATGTAAGGTCATCATCTCATGGAACATCTCTGGAGGCACACCCGCACCCGCAGACATTGCAGTCTCATAGTAGTCGTTCAGAAACTTCCTTGACTTGTCTTGGTCGGATGTGGCTGCCTGTCTTTCTGTCCCATGAATAGTGAAGTTTGCATCGCCCCCAAATCCTTTTTCCACTGACTGAGCAACAACACTGTCACGAGGACCGCGACTACCCTGTAGTTGACTAAAAAGCTGCGGGTTTGTGCTTTGTAGACTAGCCATGAGCCGAGAGTATGCGTCGTCAGTAGCGGAGAGAGCAGCCGCACCGGCAGCGGATTTCAAATGAAACCGCTGGCCCGGTGAAGCCCCTTTTAGTTCTGGGCCCATCGTAGATGACAAGGAGTTAGTGAACCCCTGAGCAATAGACCGTGAATAGGCTTCCCTGATTGCCCCGGCTGCTTGTTGAGGGTTCATTGTACTGATTTGTTGCAACAAATCCCTGTTTTGCGCATGAAGACTATTGGTAAGTTGGGTTTGTTCAGCTTGTATCTTCTTGCTCACCCCAAGAGAGACACCACCATTAGCCATGCTAATCATCTGAGTAAACATTGGCGTAATCATCTGAAGCATCTCTGCCTTTGCACGAAGACCCATTGCCCCAGCCTGTGCCGCTTGTGACATAGCGCCAAGCGAGCGAGCATAAGAGTTCGATAGCGCAACCATGATGTTAGACTGGCTCTCGATCATCTCCATCTGGATCTTAGTCTGCGCGTTAGCCAACGCAGAGTACCCGTCAGCTAACTGACGACGGATAATCGCTGTAGTTTCAGGGTCTACGCCGGATGATGTAGCCGTATGACGGCCCTTTATCCCAGCCCCAATTCCGAATCCTCTGTATGCTGGCTCAGCCATTTTATTCCCCTACTTTTACGATTCGTTTTTGCTGGTCGGGCGTATAGCCATACGAAATGCTTTCGGCACCGGTAGCCGCTTGATTACCCCTCCTGGCCGCTTGATTGGCCTCCATGCGCGCTGAACTCTTTTTAATCCCAGAAGCGAGGCGGCTTCTTGTGGACTCAGCTAGGCTTCCCATCACATCTTCTGTGGCTTTACCCTTGAGCAATTCGGTGGTACCCGCAAACGCTTGCTCACGACGCTTCTCTGCACCTTCAATGTTCTTTCCACGAAGATCCATGTAGTCCTTCTTGGCCGCAGCAAGCTGCCCAAGACGTACCTGGCGTGACTGGCCAAGGCTTTGTGCCTCTGCTGCATTAGCTTGCCGTTCAATCTGCCTGGTATCCTCAATGTCCTTACCGGACCTACCACCAGAAGAACCCCTTGCCCTCAAGGCATTAGCCTTCTGACGAACCCTTTGAGCGCGAGCACTAGCGGAGGCAATGTCAAAGTCCGTTAGCTGACCCATTCGAGACAGCCTACGGGCCATGTCTCGTTCTTGCTTCATGCGCATACGGGCAAGTTTGCCGGGTAGCGCCTGGGCTATAACTAGACCCGCGCCCGCACCCAAACCGACGTAACCCGCCGCCTTATCTTGCTTAGTGGCTACCGCTTTGCCCTCGTCTTCAGCGATGTTTGCAGTACTAACAGCCATGCTCTCTCCAGTAGCTATTGGTTATCTTCTGGTAGGATAACGTTTATAGCTGGGTTGTCATTTAATGATGGGGTTCTGTTACTAGACTGGTTGTACTTCTCAAGACCCTCTTCTGTAAGTCCTGCGGTATCAAAGTTTCTATCCGTAACAATATTATCTACACTTACCTGATATCGACGACCGCCCTTAGCGAACTCCCCAGGTCCAGGTATTGCTGCCGAATCGTTATTGACCTGATCTGCTACAGTTTCCTCTTCATCACGGTCATCTCTAATAGCAAGCACCCAAATACCACCGCACCTATTTTGAATCTTTGGGTCAGTCTTGTCCCCGTCATCGTTATAAGCCCTATGAATTCTTGGCCACATATCTACATGGAATGTATGGAAACCCTTGTCAAAGTGGTACACTTGGCTTCTATTTACCCACCTATACCGGTGCTCGTTTCCTGTTTTGGTTGCCTCCCCGCCCTTCTTTCCAGACCTTGTTGATGGGACAACAAAATCCAGTGGTATTAGATGTGTACCATCAGATATGACCCTGCAAACCCATTGCTCACCGTATAAATGCTCAGACCCAGAGGGTAGGTTCTTAAACCTTGTCAGATCCCCGCTAAAGAATCCCTGAATACCCAGGTAACAGGTGGCTGGCCACGGACAGAAGAACCTCACCGCTAGCGATGGGTGAGTATGGAATAGGCGCGCACTTGCAGAACCCAATGAAACAGATTCAGAATCAGACTTTATATATTGTGAAGCATGAAACCTATCTGGAAAGTCAAACCCATAGTAATACCCACGCGCAAACATACCCGCACGAAATGAACTAGCCTCAAGACCATCTCGGGAACCCTGTACCGTTTTTCTGAATGGCACAAAGTTCTCATAGGAGATGTTTCCGTTTAATGACTCAAGCGTAGCAAACTCTCCACCGGTAGATGGAATACTTCTTGGATGGTAAATCGACCCGCCATAAATAGCGTTTGCGTTCAGTGTTCCTTCATTGTCTATACTTGTATTAAAGGTTGTCATAACTACCTCAACCAACCCATTGCTTCTTCGGTGCTTTCTGGAAAGTAATCAAAGCACATAAAGCCTCCAGAGCCGTTCTTTACGCTAAAAATCTGACCATTCTTATTCGCATGGCTATTGCTTCCAAATGCTGGGGCATCAAGCCCTACAGCCTTGTCGTAATAACTATCCCAGCGATCAATCCCAGCGTGAACCTGCCATCCAAATAGTGCGTTTGAAAAGTCAGCATCATTCCCCATATCAAACGCAGAGGCCGGGTTGTACCCGTTAAAGAACGCTAACCGTCGAAGTGTATCCCTACTAATGAAGAACGTTTCGTGAAACGAGAAGACCTGCTCTATGTCTATAAACTTTGAGTCTATTCCTGCTGCCTTATTGTACTCTAAGGCAAAACAACCCAACGCAGTCATGGGTGAGAAGTACAGCACTGGAGACTTGTGGCTCATTTGAAACTTAAACACAACAGAAATCCAGCCTCGTCGACCAGCTAAAGCGTTTTTTGTAGTGAACTCTGAGTCTTCCTCCAGATTCTCTTTCCAAGTACCCTTAACCCTACAATCATAATTAAAGAATATGGTAAATCCATTACCATCGTTTCTACATGAAGACATATTCATGTCGTGCCCAACTATTCTTTGCCAGAACTTCCGTTCATTATAGTGACGGACACCTTCGAGAGTGGGTTGACTGATGGGCACAGTTGGTGTTGACCCAGGCCACCAATGAATATCGTCATACCAATGCGGGCCAGGAGCAGTTTCAGGGTATGTGATGTGCTTATGGATAAAATGCTCAGTTACGTCTGCTCTTGTTTCTGCACTGAACAGCGCCCCATCCGATAACTGATCTGGACCAAACGATGACCGTTGAAGGTTCTCTTCCGTCAAAGCACCGTTCACTATATCCATTACCCCTACACTTTCAAGGTAAACTGAATCGGTATCAATGAGGCTCCCAGACTGAATCTTACTCATGTTATGCGCCCAACCATTTGCCACGAGGAAATCTGATTACGGTCATGTTGCAAGATGGGATCCCTACCCCGAACTCTGTACCGGGGGAATCGTCACCGCTTTGAAAGTAGTCCAACTCGGATACTTGTCGGATATGAACTCGATTTTGTTTTTGTCCAATATGCTGCATCGCTACTGGCGAGACCCTGTGCTGACCTGCCCCCAATAGCCGGACTACAACTGACGATGACTTCACCGCTTTTACATACATGCCACCACCGATAATGGTGTCTGATGACGATGTACCCACACCAGTCCCTGGCCCACTTCCTTCTATTACAGACCCATCAAGCATCAAACCAATCTTTATTCTTGGCTTAGTCCCTGAGCCAAAGTACTCGGATCGTTCAGGTATAGCATCGTCACCGCCCGCGCCTTTGCCGGAAAGGCGGTAGCTTCGCCAGCTAGAGCAGAACATTACAAGCTCAGTATATTCCGATACCCATGAAACGGAACAGTCTCCATCGTATATCTCTGACCACCCAGTTTGCGATGGGATCAGCCACACGTTTGACAATCCAGACGACATCCAAGTCATGTACTCTGCATCAGCATGGTGAGGCCAGTCACCACCAACATCCCCCCCATGTCCAGCAATAGATGATTGCTCCCTTCTATGAACAATGACAGACGACCCGGTCTTAATGATTCTTCGGTCAAACGCCCGATCAGAAGTGCTCATCTGCCAATGAGTCATCCCATCAGCGATACGGCGGGCCTGATCAAACTCTCGCTGAAGCTCATCTGGAGAGATAACTTCTCCGGGGTTGTTTCCGAATGGCGCGAAATATGACACGGCTACTCTCCCTCATAAATAGACGGGCTTCGTGACCCCGGAAGGGTTGTCTTCGGCCCATACGCATCAATACTAACTAGCGATACTGGAGAATATATAGTTGAAGCCGACACCTCAAGCTGAAACGTAGTGCAAGAGGGTACGTCTAAAGTCAATCTTTGCGTATAAGTCCGGCGGGCCCGATACGGGTAGGACGGCTCTTGAACAAGGGAAGACCCATCCTGCACACCAGCCAAAGACACATTCGATACGTCTATTGACGAGTTGTACCCGTAGAACCCATCATATACAGCAATGTTATCGTTCTCTGGATGAACGTTAGCAATCTCTAAGTCCTTGCTTACTGGGGAATCCTTATTCCAATCAGCATACGTCTTTACGCTAGACAACTTGCCTGACCGTTCTTCCATTATAAAAACAGCTTCGGCTGCTCTATGGGTATCGTGAAACGATGGGCCAAACTCACTAAAGCTCATCCAACCTGTGGTGTACCGACTTTCAAGGTCTTTTCCTGGGTAGAAGTTTGGATAACCTCTTCCGTATATCCACATAGTGTCTGACTTAGTTTCCACCCCAAGCTCGTCCTTGGATGAATACCGCCCCTTCCATGTTCCAGAAACAATGACCTTATCGTCCATTGTCTCCACACATCGAATCTTTATATCAGATCGCAATCTCCAACCATTGTTCTCGTAATCCCATACAAACTGAAAGTTAGACAACTTCGATGTCTTGTACGGGAGTGCAAAGACCATCTCCTTGGTTCGCACATCCGTCCACGAAACACCAAACCGCTCATAGTCTTTGTTGATCTTCTTGAGCTTGCTCCGTATTGGTGCCCCAATATCGACCGCTCTGCCGTCTGTATCGAGTTTCCAGAAGGTTCCCGACCCATACCATATCAACGTGCCGTCAGGAGCCGCCTGAGCCAAGCTAGGGCCAGCGCAGCCCGCTACTGTACTCACAGTACCAAACGTCCAATGAGGGTAGTCGCCAGATACATAATGAGTTGCGTTCTCTTTGAAGACCAACATGATCTTTCTATCGCCAAGTAACGATGGCTTTGAACCCGTTATCGCCCCCGTTTCTGGGAATACATCTCGCCAATGGGTAGAAATAAAGCTCTCTGGCGTTGAGCCATTGAACCCACCCTGCTCACTCCACCAGACCCTTGAAGGATGATCCTCTGTCCTCATTAAAAACAAAGATGCGCTGAAGGTCTTTATAAAGTACACCCCACGCGGACAAGACCTGCGATCTTCCCACTCCGGTCCAAGCTCCCCATCTGGGATGTCATCCATATATTCGGTTGAAAGGTTGTTTGCTATTCTTTGAAGGTACCTCGGCCTTCCAGTCACCCCAGAAGGTAACGATCTTAGATTCATCGTCCTAAGTAGGATTCGAGCAACAGTACCTTCTGGACCTTTTGGAATCGAGTTTACCCAAAACCTTCGGCATAAAAACTGTATCCCGTACTTTGCCCACGGCGACCCAGCCGCAACGGCGTGATGCTGGATCTCTACCCGACCACCAGCCGACGAGGTGGCCGAGTAAGCGCCATCAGTATTCTCAAAGACAACAGCATAGTACCAAAGACCAGACTCAATGCCACCAGTGGTTATTGCTGGATCTTTTCCCTTTGGCGTTCCAACAAGAGTGTGGTTCAGTGAGCCAATGCGCCCACCGTCACTAAAGCCACCATCGTTAACCCACTCTTCTCCAGCGCCAGGGCCAATCGACTGTGGGGCTGTCGGGATAATCGAGTAGCCAAGCTCACGGATTCTATCTCCATCCCAAACATATGCTTGCCCACCATCACAGTAGGTAAAGTAAACCCGGTTACCAATCACCTCCATCTGAGGGGGGTATAGGAAGTTTGACTGCGGCCTTACTGAGCTAACATACGAAACCCAATCTCGTTCTTCAAATATCTTCTCTTCAACATACCCATACCCAACCCGTACTGGAGAACTGGTGCTGGCAGTTGCCGGGCTATCGTTGGACCTCAGATGGGTCGCTTCTCCGTTACGGGAGCCAGGGATTAGCCTAAAGAATCCATTTGGCGTGATCCAAACAAACTCAGGTATCTCCCCGTCCCTTTTCCAATACTTCATCGCAAGGACTTGGCTCTCTCCTGGCTGAGTAGTATGCTCAAAAGTATCTGTTCCTACTGCTGGCCGACTACTTATCCCACCAGCTTCTTGAAACGTCCTATCGTCAGCATTAGCCCATTGTGACGGAATGAGCGGCATAATCCTGAAGCGACTCTCAAGAAACCCTCGCTCATTCAGGTTGAAGTTAAATATCTCAAATGCAAGTGTACCATCAGAGAATGGTGCCTCTGCCATGACCTTTGCAAAGCCAATAGTTCGACCAAGATATTCCTTCCAAGCCAAGGTTACACCTCCTTAATAGGACGACTTGTTGACCCGTAGTAGTGAGTTGAACCGAGACCATCACCAAAACCAGGGCGCTCATGCCCCGAAAAAGAGTAGTCTCGCTTCATCTTCTCTAACTCCAACTGGTATGCCTGGAAGTACACGCTCTTTCTATCAAGACTTCCATCTCTATCACCAAGTAAGTACGAACAAGAAAGCTCAATCAAAGCATTGTAGCACTCAGGGGGGATACGAGAAACGTCAGTGTCATTGCCCAGCAAGTCTGGTCGTCGAACACAGGACAACAGTATATCGTCCTTTGATGTAGGCCGTTTATCGAAACGTATGTGCTGATGGCCAACAAACTCTTTTATCGGAAAATCTCTATCAACAGGATCATAAGACCCATTATCAATGACCTCCACATCATGCCCCTCAACAATGCGCCACAAATAGTATTCCCCATCGGCCTGAACATCCTTATTAAGCACCCCTGTTGGGGGCTCATCTGAGTTCTCATGCCTGGCACGAAAGATCCACTTCTCAACTCCATGATGATGGTATGACCACGGCATGGTTGCCTCGCTCTGTGAATACCCAAAGACATAATCAACGTCCGGTGTCTTCACCCTCAAAGCTGAATCGCCCCACACCACAGATTGCTTCTCACTGGCTTCGGACGGGGCTGAGATATAAAATGGAAGCCCCTGGTTCTCGCCAACGCCGTCAGCAACACGCCATAGATACCCGCGCTCTTTAGGCCAGCGGCCCCAAACATGGCAAACCTTGTATGAGAAGGTTCCTGCCCGCCCATAGGTATAGTCAACCAATAGATCAGGGTCGTAACCCCACTTAGCGCCAAAAGTATGCCCCTGAGATGCAGCCTCTATTTCAGGCTTATAGTGCGGAGAGGGTAGCTGGAAGTAATCCCCACGCTGGTAGTAATCAGGATCTCCTGAATCCTGCCACCCAGAAGAAAACTTATGTCGAGTCATCTCGGGCCCAAGCATGGAGACCGGTATCTGCCTTCCACTTTTCTCAGGGTTCCGAACCACTTGACGAATAGACTGGACATCAGCCGGGTACGGGTACTCGTAAGTATAGATGCGAGCATCCATATCTGCCTTCGCAAACTGTGTTGAGAACGGCTTGTCAACAACAATGACATGGTAGGTTATCACCGGGTCGTTCCCTCTAGTTGTTACATATACGTCCTGTATCCTGCGTTGATGCCATCGGTCATCACGCCCTTGAACCTCAAACCATCGACCACGAAGAACCTTATCGGTAATGTCTGTGGCCTCAATAGGTGAGTTAGTAGCGACAATGGCAAAGCATCTGTTGTCATCTTCTGAAAAGCCATAGGCTGTATGTAATAGGTTTACTTTTGTAAGTGTTACCTGTGGCTCCAGTATAAACCTATACTCGTCCCGAAGAAGCACCTCTGGGATCTCGCCCCATAACTTCCTAAGAGCCTGGTTCAGTATGTTGTTCAGGCGCTTTGTCCCTGCATCACCACGCTCAGGGTACCCAGTCTTGATGCGAATAGCTTTACGCAGTTGCTTTAGATTCATAATGGTCCCCAATACAAAGAAGCCCCCAAAAGCATACCACTCTTGGGGGCTCTTAGCAGGTAGCTACTACCTACATGATTCCCGAAACGCGAATGGTTACAGGGAGTGCACCTCCCACAGCCGCCGTAAAGACACCGATAATACAGTGCTCAACAGTAGTGACTGCGGTATCGTTTACCTGCCCAGCAACACCAGCCGTAATGACCGGTGTGTTTGCCACGACTGCCGCATTTGACGCGGCCAGAACCTCTCCAGAACAAACGACCCAAGCATACGCATCGTCCGCGATATCAACAACAGTGATACCCGCAACCGTAACCGCTGGTTGGTTTGCAGTAGTGTAGGCAACATTGAGACTGGAGCCAGAAGCGAACGTAACTGCTCGTCCGGCTACAATCGCACCACCACTAGTATTTCGCACAAGCCGATATAGCTGCTTACCGTAAGTCGGGTGAATAAACTCCCGAATCTCACCAGTAGAAGCGGGCTTTTCAGTTGTAGTCTCGTCTGGGTAATCCAGGAAAACCTTATCAGAATAGGGCATTATAACATCTCCTTAAAGTTAAAATCAAACAATTGCGACGGCTGTTTCAGAAGTACAACCATTAGCCATGAGGTTAGTCATAGCAAACTGCGCTTCAAGGATGATGTAACCAACATCAGCATCAACGTTTGAGGTCTCAAGGTGATCCGCAAACTTAGTGACCCGGAAGTCATTGTTAGCATTAACCCAATACTCAATCGTGTTGGGGTTCAACAAGTAGACAGCATCGGTCGCGCCAACGGCAAGGTCAGTCATCCAACGGTTGGCATAATACTGCACACCGTTAACCATATGAATGGTCGGGTGAGACTTGCCACTCGTCAAATCAGCAGGTGTGTACATAAGCTGGGGGCCGGTACCACCAACAGTGGTGCGAACCTCAGTGCCGAGCATGACATGGTCGGCAATAGACAAGACCCCAAGCGAGATCCCTTCTTCGTCTTCCGCGTAGGTATCAGCAGTAATCTTGATCTCTTCTGCACGTTGCAGAAAGTCCGTTCCAATGGTTGCCCCAGATAGATACTGGTTATGCCAGTTATCAACAAAATCCGTCGTATCGTTTACACGGGTCTCGTTGAGGTACTGAATTCCAGCTAGTGCTTGCTGTTCGGGAGTATTAAACACCAACGCACCACGCTGAAAACCAGACGAGGTAAGCCCAGACACGGTACCGTTAAGAGTTCCAAGTCCAGTCAAAGAGCTAACGTTACCCATGTACAACTGACGAACCACATCATTCTTCAAGGACTGCATCGCAGCCTGACTTTCATCTTGAACGAATCGCTTGATTTCCTCTTTCGTAGACATACGATCACGATCAATGTGAGGCAGGATGATCGGCTTAATGTACTTGGCCCAATCACCAGTCATCGCGCTCAGGGTCTCACGCTTAGCAAGCGGGACACTAAGGTTAGTTGCGTTAATCTCAGTCACATCAGAGTGACCGGACTTCACGCGGACCACTCGTACCTGGGTTCCACCAGAACGCTTCACTTTCATGCGCGACTGGAGAGCCTTCAGAAGAGGATCACGGTTATAAAATGAGACCACAGATTTCTTAACGACATCCGGGACTGTAAGAGTTGCATATTCAAGAAGAGGCATTTGTTAACTCCAATAGTATGAATCAACCGTCTAATAGGTGAGCGTGTCTGTTTAATACTTCGTTCCAGTCGAGTTCGTCAACTGATCTTACAGGAGAACTGGTAGCAATACGCCCATCAGCGATAAGCGCCTGTTTTTTTGCGTAACCATTTGCCTTCGGCTTCTCGACCGCTGGCGCTGCTTCTGCTTGTACTGGTTCGGGCGCACTAAGGGTTGCTTTGTTTACCCCAGACTTCCATAAAGCATAATCATATGCCCCATTCATGCGGTCCAACACCGTCTTTCCGCTGTGTCTCTCGAACAGACTATCTAACTCTGTTGCGAAAGCGTCCCGTGCATTTGCTGGAAGCCGGTCAAACTCTGGGTGTGTTGCTGTAAATGCTTGCCATGCAGTATCCACCATGTCCGAAGACATCGTATTAATAAAGGTACTTTGTTCCTCAATACGGGCCTGTAATGGTTTTACATCGTACCCAGAGGACTCCATAGCCTCAATCAAGTCGGAAAATTCTTTCCGTGATGAAGCCAAAGACTCTTGTTGAGACTTTAATGCAGACACTTCGTTCTGAACGATCTTCATTATTGGTTCAACGTGAGCAAGAATCTCTGGAGAGAGGTCACCGACCTTTACATCTGCCAAAGATTTATACTCAAAGTTTTTTATTTGCTCTGGCTCTGAAGCAGCCGCTTCCGGCGCAACTACCGCTTGTGCTTCAACTTCCGCCACTTCCTGTGTTTGCGGAGCAACGTCGTTAGATTGCTCAACATCTTCAGTCCCTACAATATCAGAAGGCGGGGATTCCGCCTGGCTCTGGAGACTCGCTGGGGATTCCGGCTCCGGTTGGGTCTGGGATTGGGGGGGCTGCTGGAGCACTGGAGGCTGCGGCAGTAAGTTCCCTAGTTCCGGGGACTGTGATTGTTCCGTTTGCGATTCCATTTATAAACTCCATTAAGTCCGCGTCATCGTTAAGGTCATATATGCCAGGGGCAAGTTGATCGGAAACAGCCTGAAACACCTGAATCAACTCTGGTGTTAACTCAGCCGTAGCTAAATCCAAGAAGCCAGCTTCAACAAGTTTGGTTGTTGCTTGCTGGATAATGTCTGCTGACATCATATCAAGAGGGACACCGGTGTCCATGTAGGGTTCAACAGCAACCATATCCGGGGGTGGAGCCTCGTCACCCGGAAGCGGTTGCCCTTCTGCTGGCATAACCTGATTAAGATTTGCAGCCTCTTGCATTATTAGTTGCTCAAGCTGCTCAATCGGCATCTGCTCAAGCTGTTCTGGGGTGTACTGGGCCATAAGTGCTCCTATTAGGTTGCGGTTTTGAGCGGAGAGGTTGCCATCTGAGAGATATCAACCTTCCCAGACTGAGCCGATGATTGTGTTTTATCATGCATGGTTTTCCATTTTGCATACTTACTATCTGACCAGCCCGTTGAGTCCTGCATTTCTTTTTTATAAATATAATCCGCCACGCCTTCTCTACCAGAGTCTTTCTCAACCCTGCTCATTTCATACTCTTCTTCTCTAACAGACTCTAACGAATGGCGGTGGATTGATGAGCCAGGTGAGATCCTACACAGATTGTTGTCTTGTTCAAACTTCTTCACATCTTTGTAGGATCTAATCTCCTTACCCGCTGCTCGTTGCTTTTTAGTGTACATGTTTGATGTGTAACTATCGAGGTCTTCAAAGACTGGCCCGACATGTCGAAACCAATTGACTTTGACCTTCAGAGAAACACCCCCACACTCTGGGCATTTATCTTCTTCCGGTATCGCAGCACTACCAAGGAACAGTTCCTCAAATAGAAACTTACAAGACACACATTTATATTCATGGATTGGCAATCTTTACCTCACTCGCAATGCTTGTCGCAAAGCTCTTTTAGCTCTTGGTAGTACATACCCGCTGGCGTATCGGGGTCTCTTTCCGTCCAGCTTTCAAGCAAGGACATGACTCCTTCCTCTAACGTGCCCCCGTCTTCTACATCCTCATCCATATCATCATCTTCATACGCACTATATGAATCTTTAGATGGTCGGTCTTGCTTGTCAACGTACTCAGAGAACGAATCATCTTCATCCATCTTCTTAGCAAACTCCTTGGGCTTCATTTCCCCCATGGCCCCGCCTGGCATTTCGAGGACAAGGATGGTCAACGCCTCGTGGTCCCCTCCGTTAGCTTTCTTTGCAAGTTTTTTTAGATCAAGCATTATTACTCCTTAAAACGGTGAACCATCATCTGGTGCTGCGCCCATTGCGGCCATTTCCTCAACCATGCCCATATCGCCACCAGGCTCAGACATATATTCCTCAACATCCTTAGATCGTAGAATAGATGGCCTGAAACCAAACGCATCTATAATCTCACGAACAAGCTCTTTCTGATCAATCGCATCACTGGTCGGACCACCAGAAGACATGTACTGAAGCAACTCAAGAAGGTGCTGTCTACGCACAACCTTGTCTTCCATCAGGGGACTAAACGGAAGCAACCTGAACGAAGGCATTGCATCCACTACTTCCCGCTCAAACGTTGCCGCATCAACATCATCTTGAACGAGCTTAGATACTCGGTCTATGTTGATTGAAGAGACCTCTTTATTTAGCAATGCCCACTTAAACGACTCCAATGCTTTTCGGAACATGGTTGTTACCAATCGCGTCACCTTGCGTGATCGGATTGCCAACCGCCCCTCAATAGCTGATCGAATCATGTTGGCTTCGGCTGCTGTCCGAATGTTGTTTACTTGACCCTGCTGGTAGTCCGCCATTCCCGGCAACCACCGGATAGAGTCCACCGCTTGACCAAGATGCTGATTGAAGTCGAACGTAGTCCTCATCTCAGGACTAACCCAGATATTTGAGTTTATATCCCCATCAGGTGGTCCATGGATAAGCGTAGGCTCCCAAGTCTTGGCGTTCTTCCACCGCTCAAACTCTTCTTCTGAACGAAAGAGCTTTGAATCCACCAACATACGCCTCGGTAGTCGTGCGACCACTTCACGGCGAGCACTTACAAGTTCGTTAATGTCTCTTTGAATCGAAGAGATAAGCGTAGTGTCTGGGATTCCGCGAATCCGTCCAACACCAGGATGGAATACCAGAACCTCGTATGGTCTCCCATACGGTATATCTGACTCCATGAGTAGTTGGTTTGTATCTGGATGAATGTGGTAGAGCTTGTTCTTCTTAAAGTCCCAGAACTCAACAAGAGAAACGTACTCTTTAAGCCCAGCCTCTCTAAGTTTAATCTCAGCATCATCTTTCATCTGCTGATGAACAAGCGAACGGGGATAGGTGTCTCCCTTGATCGTCTTTGTAGGCTGTGCATAAATGCCAGATTCTATCCGACTCCGAACGTCATCTGTATGAACAACAAACCGCTCAAAGGCCCACATAGCGTCAGAGGCGCGCTTGGCGTTTGGATCAAAGTGTACTTCCCAAGGAAGTTTGGTTCTCCATATGGGTCGGCCAAGGTCAGAAGACCACATGACCTTCACAACACTCATATCAAATAAAAGCGCATGAAGGATCACCTCACGCAATACCTCATCAAGCTGGTCTTCCTCTGCGAAGAAGTTGAGCGCAGCGGCTACCCGTCGTCCAGCAAACGTTGTGTCTTGGTGCCGGTCTGGAATCTTGTATGATCGGGCACGCTGGTCAATGGCCTCAACTTGCGGGAGGTCCATAGCTAACGAAGACGCAATCGTATCAATGATTGGGAAGACTTCGTTTTGAACAGCTTTATAGTTTCGACTGCCCCCGCCAGTTATTTGTGACGAGTAGCCATCTCCACCCCAAAAGTCTCCCCGATAGTACGCAAGGTTACGGATCAACTCGTCCGCACGGTACTGCTTAAAGTTTTCCTCTGTTTGATGAACCAGAGTTGTCATCTTTTTAATAGCTTTATTTTCGTCAGGCGCAGAGCGGCTGTCTACTGTTCTCTCGGCGTCAGATGCGTAGTTGCTCATTTGTGTTGACCCCAAGGGCTGTTCCAGTTTGCACTATCTTCCCGGTCTATCTGCTGCATCACTCTTTTCCAATTCATATTTGTTTTGTCTCTGTTCGACATCCTTCGCCTATCCCATTTTGAACCAACCTCCATCCTCCACGCCCAGGCTGCTCCCGCCATTGATGCTGCAAGATCATAGTGTCCACCAGATGAGTCTCGTGAGAGCTTGTCCCATTGTCCTCTATAGTTCAATAATTGTCTAATGCACCGAGTTGAGTGAAGCATCAATGATGAATCATCTATAAGCTCCTGTAAAAAGCTAATCGCCTGAGCCTTGGTCTTCATTGTTGAGTACCACCCAGGAACCCTGGAGTAACCTGACTTACCATGGAGGCTTGCCTTCCTATGGTAAATGTTTCTTACACCCATGGCCAGCAAGTGAGAAAGCAACGCCTCACCGACCCCATTCGACTCAATATAGATTCGAGCATCGTTGTACTGCTTAGATAGCGCAGCGATCCTTCTTGCCATCTTAAAGGCTTCGGAGTGACCAAGAAACTCAGCTACCTGCTCACATTCCTCAATGTCTAAAATCTGAACCCCAAACATATCTCGTTGAGACCATGAGCCAGCAGGGTCGCAAAAGATCAAGTACCTGCTTTTCTCTTTTGGCTTCTTAAACTCTACATATTCCGTGGTTTCCACGCAGATACCGGTCCCCTTGTCGATACGATCCATCATCGCCATAAGGCTTGTGGAGTTGAATACAGACTCACCAGCAAGAACCCAGCAGTCAATCTCGTTAGCCGGATACTCTGCACGGAACTTTTCCAGGTTGTTCCTACACTTTTGCAGCCCCTCTGTTTGCATCCAGAAGGCTTGCGACTCTGTTAGGTGGTGTTCATCAGCATACCCTTGAATAACTGAATCAGGTCGCCAGCCAACAGGTGGCCGCTTGCTATACTCAGTCACCATCGTCCATGGAATAAAGACCTTCATCCATTTGCTATGTGGTTTCTCAGAAGCAAGGCATAGGTCATGCAGTTGGTCTCCATGATAGCTTGGAGTAGACTCGGCAATAACGAAGCCACCCGTACTTGGTACAGCGTTTAGTGCTGATGTCCAAGCGTCCGGCCCTGCGGTATCAGACCACTTCGATATCTCTGTTGCCAAGAGAACCTGAACCGTATCTCCACGGAGTGGTTCTTCATCTTTTACAGATGCGATAACCATTCGACTATCCAAGACCGGAAACTCTAAGGTTCGCTTCAACCCAACTGACTTCTTTGGCTTGATCGCTTCTGGTAGGTGGCGGTGGAAACGAACCGCCATCTCCGACAAAGACCGCGCGGTATCCTTCTTGTGTGCGATCAAGCCTACTCGACAACCTGTTCTAAACATTGCGTGCTGCGTAGCTACACAAGTAAAAAAGGTACTGCTCCCTTCCTGGCGTGGCTTTACGTGTACCAACCACTTATTTTCTTTATAGCAGCGACGTACTGCTGCTGCGAGAATCCTTTGATGCTCCCAGAGCTTAAAGGGTACAACCGCCCCACTCTTTGAGCGTATCTTATTCAGGTGACAATACTTCTCTGGGTCCCAAAACTCTGGGTCACTCGGGAGTAGATAGCTCATTGAACCTCACGGGTGAATATCCCGAACGGCCCGGCGCTATCAACGCCCTGTGGCGGAGTTATTGATTTGCCCATTACAGGGTTCTTTGCCTTAGAATACCGGCTTTTGTCTGACAATGTTTGCCGTGATACTGTTACAATAGACATGATCGCATCAACGTCTTTCTTTTCTATCCTTCCTTTCTGGTAACGTTCAAGGGTGTCCTCACAGACATGAACAATGCCCTCATAGTCCTGGAGAGAGAAGCGTTTATCGTTACTTGGAGCGCCAGCCATAATGCTATCCATGTTCAGGTTTAGGGTTGTATGCTATTTGCAACAGCTAATCTTGTCATATAGTAAACCAACGGAAACCAAAGTTTCTAATCATTTCTAAAAATAAAGAGGACAATATGCCACGCGGAAAGAAAGCACCAGCCAAGCAAACAGCACAAGAACCAGTCACGCCTATCGCTACGAAGGTTGACCTAAAGGACAAACCAGTGCGGCGCGTTGGTCGCCCACCCCGTGTTTCCACTGAGGTTAGACGGCTTACCGTTGTTGTTAATAGCGAAAAAATCGAGCTATCGTTTTCTGACGAGGCCGAGTACAACCGCTCTATCAAGCGATTGGCTTACAATGTAAAGAGCGGTCAGCCCGTAGAGATCGAAAGCGGAGGTAAAACATATACCTTCTGCCGCATTGATTACTTGATTCGATAACCATGACTATCGACAACAGGCAAGTGGAGCGCGGCCTTGCTGGCCGTGTCTCCGAAAAAGGAGTCCCACCGCCAAGGGTGCTACCTAAGTCTGCTGCTGCGAAGCGGTCTGGAACGTTTGCTGATGTATCGTTAGAAGCGATCCCGCTGCTGGCAAATGCCATTCCTGGCGTTGGCCCGGCCATATCGGCTGGCCTTGCTGTATTAGCTATGCCGGGTAAAAACGCTCGTGCAGAGGCCAGGGCTCGTTACGAGGGCAATATAGCTGCGACGTTTAATCCTGGTCAGTCAAATACGGACAAAGCCTAATGCAAACAATGGAACAGCTTATCCAGGCAAAGCTAGCCTCTAAGGTTTCTGCGTCTGTTCAGCGGAAGATAGCTGAGCTTAAAGCGGGGCTGCCTGGTATTTACGAGCAGTACGGTCCGATTATCGACAAGGCTTCAAAAAAGCACAAGATTAACCCCGACTTGATTGCCTTAATGATTCTCAAGGAGAGCGGCGGGAATCGGTACGCCGTAAGCAAAAACAAGAAGGGCGAAGTAATGGCAAGGGGGCTTATGCAATTAATGCCCGCCGTTATTAGCGACTATGGGGTCAAAGACCCGTTCGATATAGAGCAGAACATCATGGCTGGGACAGCTTTGATTGATAAACGCATAGAAAGGCGCGGCGGCAACCTAATGCTGGCGCTTTCTGACTATAACCAGGGCGCAACGAACACATATAGAGTCTCAAAGGGCACCCGTGACATGCCCACGGAGACTGACGACTACATTCAGTCCATTATGGGCGCGTTCAGCGGGGAACCAAGGATTGATCTTCTAAAGAAGGACGAATCATCCGAAGGAGGCGAGCCGTTTAAGCGCATAACGCCGCAAAGCCCGGAAGATGAGGACTTGTACCCGCCCATGGACAAGAGAACAGCCGAGGAAATACACAATCCACCGCCAAACCCGAACACACGTAAGTCAAACTCCATGATTCAGGGGTCAAAGGCTCACACTTTCAATCCAGAAGACATCGAATGGCTAAAGAAGTCAGCAGGAGAACTCTAGTTCTCGTATGTATCCTTCTTAATAAGGCTCTGTTCCGCAAGGAGTTGAGCCTTTTCCTTTGCCTTTGGGTGCATTTTGCTAACATCAACGCCCTTTAGCTCCTGATTTAGCGTGTCAGCGTCCTCAAACATCCCCGCATACGCTTCGGGCAGGGCTTCCATGGAGGATGGGCCAGCTTCTTGTATCGCCTCCTGTAGCGGCTGACTCTGAGCAGCCAGCACATTAACGGCAGCGGGTTCAATCTCAAAAGAGCCAAGAGCCTCTATAAGATTTTGTAAGCGACTGCTCTTAATATCTGGCGATGGTGACTTGACTGTGACCTCCGACTTGTCCTTGCCGGCGACAACGCCCTCTACTGGTGGTGTGGTAGTGGTACCCATGACTACTCCTTTTCAATAATAAAATAACAGATAGACTTAAAAGAGCGGGCCGATTTTGTCTGTAGCTGCTTTTTCAGCGGCCTCTTCCACGGGGTCCAATATCTTGAAAATCCACGCTATTGCCTCTTCGGGCAATTCCGCAGCTTCAAGCACAGCCTCATCAGAAAGACCCAACACCTTTTGTTGTTTTTTCAAAATCTCATAGGCAAAGTTGGACCAATCATTTGAACTGATTTTATCTAACCTCTGCTCAGCCTGACGATTGATGTCATGTAGCCTCTGCTCATCCAAAGTCATTCGGTCTACAAACGTACCCTTGGATTTCTTGATCCCATCCCCAATCCGTTTTAAGTCTTCACCTCTGATGAACGATAGCCACAGGTCGTCAAGTTCATCTGTAGATAGGCTGTCAAAGTCTAAATTCGTTTGTTGTTTTATTGCCTGACCGAACGAAAGTTTCTTTGCGTTTTCCTTATCAATATTCTCCATGATTTGATCAAACTGTTTCTGATTCGGATGCTGAGAACCCATTTTCGCGATCTCATCTTCAAACCAGTTCCTATCAAACTTTGGTGAGCTTGTATGGAGCTTATGATACGGCCCATATGTTGGGTCTTTCGGATCGAAGCTGGGTGTATTGCCACTTCTTGGGTCCAAGTCTTCAGGACCATAACCACCCGATACTTTTTGCAGGTCTTCACGTCCTGAAGCAGCACCAATGTCCCGAAGGCGCTTTATGTCAACGTCACTAAAGTCATCTATTTTTCTACCAGTAGCTTCAATCATCCGTCCTACCATGATCCGGTCTTGCTCATCTAGCGGCCCTTGGTCCTTAAAGCGCCCAGCTTTAATATCAGCACCACCTTGAGCTAGCTTCTCATACCGCTGCCGCATCTGACTTACAGCGTAAGTGGTAAGTTCATTGGCTTCGTCGGTTGCTTGCTCCATTGGAACATTGTCCAAAGCTCGCTCAGCCTTCCAGGCTTTCCGCCACTTCATAAGTCTAACAAGGGCGGCTCCTGCCCCAAGGCCACCAAGGCTCAAACCAAGCGTCAAAGCAGCGGCCTCCTTATCACCCTTGTCCCAGTAAATCTTTGCAGCAACGGCATCTGAAGCAGGGGAGGGGTCAACAAACGAACCAACCTCTGCTGCCCGAAGCGCAACATCTTCAGGCTTAGCATCTTTCATTGGTTTATAAGGATCTTGCTCAAGTGGCACAGCAGGGGCCGGCATCCCACCAGGATCGCCAAAAGCCTTCAACCCCATTGCACTCGGACGGGACTCATCAGGAATAAGGGTGGACTCTGCTTCTACTAAGGCTTGGTCTTTTACTTCCTGTGGAAGCTGGTCAACAGCCGCCTGGCTTTTATCCATCGCAGCCCGAAGTTTCTTTAATGCGTCGTAGCTGGGGTCAACCGCCCCAACGGGGGGCTTCATTGCTTCCACGACTACTCCTTCTTATCTTTAATACGGTTAGCTCTTTCTTCAGCACGAGTCCTCTTCCTTGCAATACGAAGCACCTTTCTATCCGGCGTATCATCCGGCAACTCAAGGGCTTTCCGATATCTTTGTGCGTTTGTCTCAACCTGTGCGGGAACAGACAACTGGTTGCTTATATCGTCAATATGAGACTGAGCCTCGCGCCCCCCAGGTAGTGGACCAGTGACTACACCGTCAGGGCCAAACCTTCTATCAAAACGTGCCCGCTGAGAAGAACGATCAGCTTCTATGGAAGGGTCGCCAAGACCCCACTCAGCAGCCCTTTGGGCCTTTATGCGCTCCTGTATGTCTACCATCCCCAGACGCACTTTCCGCAGCATCTCTTCCCGAGCTAGCATCTCTTCCCGAGCTACATCATCCATAGCCGTACTCTTTTCTGGCTTACCCACGACTACTCCTTTTCAGAAAGCATATCAGCAAACGCGTTCCCTGTCTCAGCAGCAGACTCAAGAACAGCGGTAACCCTCTCTTGCTCTGAACGCGCTGAGAGGTACACATCACCTATGCTCTCAAGAAGAACAGCCGCGACCTCCATATCAAACACGTTCCGAACAGCCAACCACTGACCACCATCACGGCAATACTCAAAACCCTTGTGAGCAGTACGCCAACGAAAGGTCAAAGCATCCACAACAACGGATGAGTCGCAATACAAACCATGACGAGAAAACAAAGCCTCAAAGTACCCAACTAAACGAAGTACCTCCTTAGCTGCCTCACCATACGCCTGAGAACAAACCTCGTGCTCCAATACCTTGGAAGCACCAAGCTCATCAAGCTGAACACGATCAACCATCTCTGCAAGACGAACAGACGGAATACTCTTCATCACCAACCCCTGTACTCTAGTGTCAAGTACCTAACTTCTAGTACCCTACTCTAGTTTTTTCCCTAAAAAAACTCTACCCAAATGGTTCTTATTTACTAAGTACTTCTCTAGAGAGTACAGGAACTCTGGACATAACGAAAAAAAATGAAAAAAGCAAACCCAAATAGTCCAAAAACGCTGGGCTGGTCCACTAAATAAAAGTTGTCAAATCTTGAACCACACCACCATACCGAACACCCAGTAACAAACAAAGGGAAAAAAGAAGCAGTATTAGGTATTTTTTGAAGAGGGGGGTTGTTCTACAGCAATACACACGAACGGGGGGGGATGCCCCCCCTGGGAGGGGGTAGTCACCTGACTACAATCGTCCATAGTCGCTTGACTACACTCGTATATATACCCACACATGTGCACGCGGGTACACATAAGGAATACCCATGCAGCGATACTGCCCAAATTGGTACCTTGTTTCAGCTCTAAACTGTGCAATTCCGACACATGCCCACATGCTTCGGAATTCTATTGTTTTGATCTTAATAGAAATTCTAGCGCGGTTTTCTCGGTTTCCACGCTGTTTCAACGTGGTTTTCCACGCTAGAACCACCATTTGCACCCAGAGCAGAGCCTCTAGCCATAGCAAACCGATCGAATGTGTTTGTCATTCGATCGAATTGTTTGTCATTCTCAACGCCATTTGACATACACCGACGCTCGCCGGGCTGAGGCCGGTCAATAAGAGGCCGTGAAAGGTACCAGAAGGGACGCTCCCGTCCTTCCTACCCATCTATCCATCCCACACACCCCAAACGCCCGTAGACGCCCCCTGTAGTGGCTCCACCGTGTCCCCGTGGTCTGGTCGGTCCTGTGACGCTGTGCGGTTCCATGCATCCAACGAACCCAAACGTAGAAAACCCCCATGTACTTTGCAGTACATGGGGGCGTTCGTTTTATCTGTATGTGTAGCGGTTAGCGTCGCCTACTGATCAGCATTGCGACGCAACACCAGAGAATGCCGAGTGTGCACAGCGCGTTGACTGTGATCACAGGGCAGCCGGTACCGCAGGCACTGACACGAGCATAAGACCCGATTCCCGGCAATAGGTGCCAGTGGAGCCGGGCAGCGTTTCCAGCACATCGACCAGTAGAGCGGGTCGAACGTGGATTGTCCGCGTATCGGTAGATTGCTTGGCTTGCTTGGCTTCGATGGTCTGCACTTGCGCTTGGATGATGCCCGCGTTTATCGGTTGCGGCTTGCGAGCGGGTATCACTGAACCCAGCACACTTTCGACCGATGGATACCCAGCGCCCATGACACCCCGTGCGATGCTTTGTTCTGCTTTCCGGGCAACAGCCCACAGAGTCTTTGCGTTCGCAGTTTCAATGCCCCAATTGCGTTTCAACCGACCCCAGTACAAGAAGTGGCCACCTTTACGTGTCATTTCATCAGGCGTTGGCCACCGCTGATCGTGCTGTGTCTGTGTCTGTGTTGGCGCTTGTGTCTGTGTCGGTGACTGGTGTCCGATCCACGCATCGAATTGCGCGTCCAATGTTGGTGCCTGTGGTGCTTGCGGTGCCTGTGGTGCCATCGGTGCTTGCGGTGCTTGCGGTGCCATCGGTGCCAGGCCACCAGCAAAAAGCGTAGCCCGAATATCCGTGACCGCCTTCGGTGTCGCCTTCGGTGTCGGTGTCGGTTTGGCTTGGACCGGTACGTATTGGCGACGTGAACTTGAACCCTTGCCCCTTGAACCCATGGATCGCTCTAGTCCACATGCTTGCAATGCTGCGGCATTGTCCAGGTTTATCGCTACCTTTGCATCATATGCGTTCTTTGGTCCCGTCCATCCCGTCAGATCCGCATATTGAATCCATCCAGCCCGAACGCCAGCCACAAGCTGTCCCGTTGACAATGCCTTATTCAGTGCGTCAACCGATGCCTGGCTTTGCAGCGTAATGATTGGCTGTCCTGTGACAATGCATGTGATCGTGAGTTGGTTTTTGGTTTGCATGATGTTGTCCTTGTGCTGCACTTTGGCAGCGGTTTTGCCCTGAAAACACTCCAGGGCTGAAGACTCTTTAACCTGATTCGCTTCTACCGGTCAACCTATGCAGAGACGTCCAACGTTTAGCCGTCAATAACCCCCAAACAATTCGGACCGTGTCACATATACATACACACATACATACATACATACATGCATACATACATACATGCACATGTGCGCCCGCGCCTGTGTATGCGCATACACATACATACAACACACTACGTGCAATACGGGCGATACGTGCAATACATACATACAAAAAGGGGCCAAAGCTTTTAAGCCTTGACCCCTTTAATGCTAACTATAAGCAAGCGTTCTATTTGGCGTACATTTCTACTTCATCACGCTCTTGTACAGTAGGCTTCTCATAGAAGCTATGAAACAAACGTGACCATTCATCTGTTAGGTCTATCGTTGCCAAGCAACCATACGACTGAGCCATGAGTACCCATAGAATACGCCTTGCACTATCACCTCGTATGCTATCGGTACCAGTAGATATAACTAAGTCACTTAGTGCATGTGCAAACGGTATCGGGTTGCATGGTAGCGACGGGTCAAACATAGCCGCCTGTATTTGAATGAGCCTATTGGCCAACGTGTCTGGATTTACTTTGAGTGTCATTGTTACCTCTTTGGGTATGTTGTTTATTGTTTGGTTTAATGTGCTTCACTATCGCTCAATCATAACAAGCTCATACTTGTTGTCCGGGAACATAAGCTTCTCTTGTTCCATCGCATGCAGCCCTTCTGCATATGTATACTTCTCGACATCCATACCCTTAGAGGGTATCCAAGCTACTATCCTGTATAGCTTTGGAGTTATCTCACGTATCGCTGTTTGTATGTTCATCCATCGTTGTTCCCACAACAACAGGGAGCCTTTAACCGCATCAATCATACGCTGGTCAGTATACGTGTCCAACATCTGGTTTAGACCTGCTACTTGCCTTTGGCATTGCTCCTTACGCACTTCCAGATCCGCTATGTCTTCTTGTACAAGAGTATCCACTGACCATGGGTACACATCGTTCATACCCATTGTGATGCATCCTCATTGGGGTCCATGTCCTCATACCCTTCGTTCCATTCAATGCGGTCATCGTCATAGTCAAACGTCCTTGCCCCGTTACTAACTACACTCATTGATAGACATACGTTTGACCTCTCAACAACCTCATCGTCGTTGTTATCGCTTGCATGCAAGCCAGCCTTACCCTTGTTGGTATCGCCGTTTATATACATATCGACTGGCCTCATTTCATTCCGTTCAAGTGTATCAATAAGCTCATCTGTATCGTTAACAAATAGTATATCTGACATTATGTTTCCTTACCTGCGCTTTGGCAGGGCTGTTGTTTGTTGGTGGTCTTTATTGATCCATATACATAGACATGCAAAGACCAAGCATGCACATGATTACAAAAGCTATGACGTGCATCACAGACGCAGTGAGTTTGAGTTAGCCGCCTTTGCCAGAATAGGTACAAGCTCACCGGCTTGTCGTTCAAGGCCATCACGTACACAGTCATCGACCATAGACTCATGGGCCATACGAGTAATGGCGTTGACAATATCGTGCATAGACTCACCACCGCCTTGATTGTTGTACGATTCAAGCAAGTATTCCACCGCCGCATCACGACCAATACCCTTGCCGATACGCCCTGTATCTACAAGTGTTTTAAGCATGACAATAGGAGCACGTTCCACAATGCCATCGTCATTAACGAATGACTCAATACGCTCACCATTCACAAGCAACCCGTCAACAGGCATGTTGTTTAGTATGCCCCATTGAACAGCAAAGCGTTGCATAGCCTCACGACCCTTCGCCATGCCAGTGTACAAGTGCTTCAACTTGCTTGCGACATCACCCTTGTGTACAACCTTAATCATTTCAGCTACTTTCGATGATATGATAATCATGTTTAAGCACTCATTCCAAAACGCAATAGGCCCGCCCTTGATTGAGCCTCCGCCTACATCGTTGCTCTTGAAGCGATAGCCTACTTCAAACAAATCACCTGCACTAAAGTCCTGAAGGTCAGATGGTGCATGCATTGTAATGTTAAACGCAAAGTCTGTTGTCTGTGCGTTGTACTCAATCTCACCCTTGAACATACCCTCTGGATAGTTTCTATCCAATGCCCCACCTATGAAGGCGGCGACATCATCGCTGTCATATGTCGTATACGTTGGTGACACCGCACTGAATACACCACGTCCATCGGGGCCAACCCTGGTACGGAGCTTTACTTCCTGGTCCTTGTACCCATGACGTTTCATATGCTCATTAAAGACATACGCTCTAACGTCAGGGTCAAGCCGCAAGAACATTGACAATGCACGCGGATACAATTTCGTTGTATAGTCAGACCGCTCCGGGTATGGGACTGGAGTCCTGTATTGCTGCGAAGCAATGCGTGCATACGCCTTATCATACGCATCCTCATCGAAGTATTTAGCTACGCTAAGCAACTTGCTTAGTCCAACACTCTCAACATTTAGGTTGCCAACGTTAGGTATATGTAATGAACCGTCGTCCTCCATTCGTATGTCGGACATGTTTACTTTCCAGTCCTCACGGTCCTCATTATGTATCGTACTCATAAAGGTTTCAATAGCAGCATTGGGTGTAGGCTTGTTATCCCAAACCTCTCGTGCTGTATTTAAGTTTGCGTACCCCGAGTCTAACACCGCTTTACCACGTATATACCCAGCCTTGGTTATCTTTATGTTCTCTGGTGAGCGTGCAATACCAAGCTCAGTAACCAACAAGTCATGTTCCGCTTGTCGCTTTACAGCAACCTCGCTTACTTCACACGGACTAACTGTACGCTTATCCTCATGTATCGTACCAACAAGCTTACGCTTAACAGGCTCATCAACAACCTCGCTTTCGGCCCATGTATTCCCGTTACTTATCGAGGGTGTATCGCTACCTGTCATTAGGGCGTATGTCTTGTTGGCTTCCGGCTCATCAACAGGCTCACTAATACCCATGGCTGTATTGTAAACCTGCTCAGCAGCCGACCCTGGCATTGGGTATATGGCATGCTCCGTATCCATACCCGTCCAACGCTGATGCTTGAAGTCCTCATAGAAAAGCTCTTGAGCCTTATACTTTGCCTCATCATACGTGGGTGCATTGCACTTTGTTTCTATCTCGTATGGGTCACGGTATATAAACGTGAATCCATTGTCTTGTGTGTCACCTTGTGTGCCACCTAATGTGTTTATCGAAAGGGTCATTGTCTCACCTGTTTGTTGTGGGTTGAATCCGGTCCTTGCCGGTGACGAAAACCTAACACGGCGACGGAGCCAGCGTCAAGAGTCACCGTTGAACCTGGGTTTTCGGGATGCCTCGTGCGCTTGCATAACGTGGCGAAGTGTGTTGCATACGCAAGCATGTGTATGCCCGCATGCACCTGTGAGTATACCACACAGGCGTGTGTATATGTACGCATGTACGGACAGGTTATGTCCGCACAATACGTGCATTAGCCCTGCACAATACGTGCATTAGCTTTACTCCTCACTACCAAAATCTATCATACCAATCAGAGGTCTAAGCCTTAGCACAGGTATCTCAAGGTCACGGCCAACAGATTCTACCCGCTTGCCTGTGTCCTCAAAGTACGGTGAGTCTGATATCTCACGTATAAGATCGGGTGTGAAATTGTACCAAGGGAACATGAACTCATCAGGTTCAATGTCTATTTCAATAATGTTCGTCGATAGCTTTGCGTATGGCTCACCATCTTCGGTGCTGACCATCAATGCTATACGTTCGTTCTCAGTGTAGTACCCAAGGTACAGCCACATGTCCTCGTTATCGAGAGTTATTCTTCCTACTTTTTCTGGTAACTTGAGGCCCATTATCCCCCCCTTGTTCAATAAGTGTGATGGCTTTATCTATTCGGGTGATGGCACCCTGACACGCATCCCGTACCTGGAACAGCGTGAAGTTATCGTATCTCTTTGCGCTACATTCTCCACATGTTGTGGTCTTTACTACGATTGAGTACCGAACATCAGACAGTAGCTCACGAGCCTTTAGTAATGATTCAGTGTCAGTCATGTCATAGCCCCATGTAATCAATCTCAAACATTACCTCATCCCATCTCGGTTTGGATATGCTCTCACCGATAGCGTCTGCAAAGAACACTCGTATGTCCTCATGGTTCATGCCATGACTAAACCGAAGTGTATCGCAGATGCGCCCAATAAGCGCAAGAGCATCATCGCTATGCGGTGGCCAGTTCTTTTTTATGGTTGCCTTTGTGCCCATGTTGAGCCTCCATTATGTATTTGGTGTAAAGGTCATCCAGCCTATCGCTGAACGCTTGAAGATTTTCTAATGTCTGCTCATGGACCAACTCACGGGCGATGTATTCACCGCGCATGTTCTTCTCGCAAGCGAGGCAGATCAATGCCTTTGCTTCTTCTTCGGTGTCTGTGCTGAACACTGGGAGCCTCCCAGCGGGTCGTGTTCCTTTCGGACCATGACCAACTACAACCGCTCACCATATCTCCCATGGTTTACCTACTCGCTCATGTCTGTTTTTCTCGATAGGCATGTGTGCTCCTGTTTGGTTTGGTTGGGGACTTACGCCCCCGGTGATTGGTTAGCTGTACCTAATCATCAGGTTTCTTTGTGCAGCATACGCAACCAATCGTTGTAGGTTCCGAAGCCTTCCTATTGTCTGCTCGTCTGTGTTCCCTGTATGGTAGTGTCGACCCAGTTCGTGTGGTTCACGAACAAGGTGAATCCTTTTACCTTCTACATTAAGCACCTTCATTATCTTGCGCTGAATGGATGGTAGCTCGCATGCTTCCCACTCCCCATAGTACGGGTCATCTTCATTCATTAGGTCAAGCATACTCAGCAGGTCTAGTGCGTTCCCATTAGCAAAGTTGCACTCTCTTGGGAACTCGGACCACTCAGGGTCATCGCCTATAGTGTTTACTCTCGGTGAGTCTGGGCAATAGAATGTCATACTCATAAGCTACGACTCGCAATGAACAGTGCATCATCGTGAGTAACCTCAACCTCATCGCCCTCATCGTCTACAGCACTCCAGCTTTCGACGGTCCATATCCAACCATCTGCCCAGCACTCATGTAGAATCTCAACCGTGATGGTTACCTCTACATCTACACCATCTATGACCATCTGAATGGTCCCTTCTGCTTCTGATATCATGCTGCACCTCCAGCCGTGGCAGTATCGGTCATACCACGAAGTTCGTGGAAGTCGGGTCGCATACTCATTTCGACACCTCCGCATAGCGCATCATGGCTTCGTATACTGCGGCCTCTGCACGGCCTTCTTCGTCTGCTGCACACTTATCTATGCGCCCCTGAAGCAGGTACGCATACAACTCGCTTTCCTCATCGCGGAACAACCACGGCGACACCAGTGCACCCTCAACCTTGCCAATCGCTTGCGCGACCCGCATTTGGGCTGCGTCTATGGTGTGAAGGGGTCGTTTTGTGGGGTTGTAGAATCCTCCGCTGATGGCCCTGTCGAGGGCTTCCTTGTAGGGCTGGACACCCCGCTCACCAAAGACAAGACCGGAGCCGTAGTCGGGGCCATCATTACCGAACCGGGCAATCACGGTCCCACGTTCGTGAGTCCCGCACCAGTACAGATCGTGTACCGCACCTTCATGCTCGAACTGGCCGAGGGATTTACAAGCCTCGCAGTCATGCGTGTATTTTGGTGGGGTAATCACTTGGCACCTCCTTCTTCGGAAGTAACGAACTCATCAAAGCAAACAGGTACCCACCCTGTAGCCACCCTCTCAAGGTTATCCTCTATGTACGCCTTGTATCTCATAAGACTGAGGATGCCGTCACTATCCTCCAATGCAAATACGGATACACCTTCAACGGGAGTACACGTAAGTTGAATGTTGTCTCCCTCTTGGGAGGTAACGACACTCATGTTGGACGTGTACTTTCTAAACTCATCTAGAGAGAGGTGAATAGTTACTAATGATGGGTCGTATGCACCTACATGAACACCTATGACACCTTGTATGGATGATCCTGATAGGACTTCTATCGACTTGTTAACAGCGTCGATAACTAACTTCGTTGCAATAGCCACGTTGGCTCCTGTGTTTTGGTTAAGCCGGTTCTCTGCCGACCAGAACAACTTAACCGGTGGTCAACCTCTCGTCAACCACAGCCTCCCGGTGGCCCTTTTCGGGGACCAGATCAGGTGGCACCCTCCTCGCCCATGTCACCCGGATCGCGGACAAGGTTGCGTATCGTAAGCCCGGCTGCGGTTTCAAACTGCGTACCGCTATCCCATGCTCGCTCAATCATCTGTATGTACTGACCACGGAACAGGCGATCAATGTTGCCAACCATATCCCAGTCACAGATGTACCCACGATTCCACCACTGTGGACACAGGCGAGCAAGTAGCGAGGCCGACTGCTGGTATATACTTATTGCTGCGTCACGCGATACGAATGGTATACGCATCTCTATCAAGGCAGCTAACTCTATTAGTTGAGCAGCTTTGTTTGCGTCTAAGGCCAGCACTAAGGCAACCAATGTTGCATGCCTGATCGTCGCATGTCGTGGGAATAGCAAGTCACGCTCATCCCACCCGGAACATATACCCTTCGCATAAATACGGGCATTACGTTCGTGACCCAAGCCCGCAGCATCAAGCATACGCTCTTGAACAAGTGCCTTAACTATCTTGCGATAGCGTATGTGTGAGTCCTCAATGATTGCTATTTCATTCTTTGGGGACAGCCTATCAATCACAGCACGAGCACAAGCGTCCGCCCATGCCCTCATACCAGACTTGTCTAGCCCATCAGTGGTAGGCACAGGGTCTACAAGCAAAGCCCCCTTAAACCGCCACAGAGAGCCGTCACGACCTATAAAGATATGCCTGTACCCAACACTCAAGCCAACCACATGAGTAGTTATGCCTACCTGTATACGACCACCATTGAGTATGGGGTACCTGCTCTTACGAGTGTTTGTCCTCGCGGTCTTGGCTGTTGGTGTGTACCAACCAAGCTGAGCACCCAGGTTGTCTAAGTCTATACGTCCTGAGCGATACGACTTCACCGGCTCCACCTCAAGAGCCTTTCTTTTTATACGACTACGTGGGCCTTTACTACGCGCCTTAGTCATGCTGCTCGGCTACGTTCAACACAAGCACAAACTCATCATTAGTTAGGTTCAGAACCTTTGAGATTTTAGATATAGTCATGCGACTAGGCACACGCCTACCACCCTCATACAAGCACACGCTTGAGTTCGTAACCCCGATCCTATCCGCAAGCTCCTGTTGAGTTAACCCCTCCCTGGCGCGAAGAGTTTTCAGCATCACCCCGAAACCCCTGGTTCTTCCTTGCTTCTCACCGATTCTCTGGCTGGTCATCTTGACACCTCCTTGACAGCCGGTTAACTTGGTTTCTCCCGGCGGTCAAGAGCCGTTCGGTCCAAACTGCCCTGGAGGCGAACAACGTGAAACCTGACATGCTATCGCATTTGAATCCTGCCGAGACTGAACGTATGGTACTAGGTACTTTACTAGTCTCTAGTGGAGATCAATTAGTTCTTATAGATGATCTTCTTAAAGAACAGTTCTTCTCTAGTACAGAACATCAGAAATTATACTCTTGGATCTTAAATAGAGTATCTAAGAACAATCCTGCTGATCTAATCTCACTAGTAGAAACCTCTGGTTTACAAGGGTGTAAGAAGTACGGAGGTATAGAGTATGTAACGAGGCTGGGTGACAACACCATTACTGGTGACAACATGCTTCGCCAATACACCAAGCGTATTGCATCATGCCACAGACTTAGGCTTTTGCGTGGTGCAGCTAAGCAAATACTTTCCTCATTAGAGGACGTGGATGAGGAACCAGAGAACATCATACGTGCTGCCGAGTCTGATGTACTAAACGTATGCGGTGAGATTGACTCTATCCGTGGAATCCTCTCCTTACAGGAGGCGGCTTCTGAGCGTAAGAACGCATGGCATAAGATACTTGATGGTCAAGGTCTTGAGTACATTCCTACTGGATTTCCTACGTTTGACGATCACTATGTAGGTTGGCCACGAGGATACATGACTATCATTGGTGGTCGCCCTGAGATTGGTAAGACTATGTTCCTTGTGTCTGCTGTACTGCGTGCTGCTCAAACAGGTGTACCACAGGGGATACTCTCCATTGAAATGCCCAGATGGAAGCTCGTGGACCGCATGGCTTCCATTGTTGCTGGCGTGTCAGTAAGTAGTATCCATGAGAAGAATGGACCGAAGACAGATATGCTTATGGAGGCTGCTGATGAGCTTATGCAAGAGCCAATCTATGTAGATGACGCATCATCTACTGCGGACTCTGTTGAGAGTTCTATTCGTAGACTGGTTCGCAAGTATGGCTGTAAGGTTATCTGGGTTGATTACCTGCAACTCATACGTCCACCATCCAACCTACCGAAGAATCGTAATAGGTCATGGGAGGTGGATGAGATTAGTGAAACGCTAAGGCGTATAGCTAAGCAAGAGAATGTAGCTGTCATCGCTTTGCTGCAACTAAACCGTGGTGCTGAAGAGTCCGCCGTTGATGGGCGCATGGGTGTCCCACAACCCCAACACTTCCGAGGCTCAGACAAGCCTTTGCATGATGCGGCCTTGGCTTTTGGATTGTATAGGCAGTTTCAATACAAGAAGCCAAAGAAGTTGAATGGGGACAAATACGAGAACGTTGAGCTTGCTGATATGTTCCAGCCCTTTGAGTTGATTGCATTGAAAAGCCGCGACCATTCAAAGTTGAGCGTCAAGCTGTGGGCCAGGCTCACCCTTCAACGAGTGTACGACAACAACGATGAGGGATTCGTTGTCCCTGATTGGGGCGGTGATGTTGACAACAGGTAAACAACAGGATATATGGAATGGGCAAGAAGAGTAGGTCTAACCTAGATGTAATGGATTTTAGGCATAGGCTAAGATTGGTTGCTGAGTCAAGAGGGATAAGTATAAATCAGCTACACAGGGACGCTGGAGTTTTCCCTGCATACACAAGGGAGGTTATCCACAGGGGATATAATCCAACATTCAAACTGATACGGAGGCTCATAGAGCCTCAGAAGGTATCGTTATCCGCGTTTTGCGGTGACATAACAACACTATCTGCACACCTAAAGGTGGGAGAAAGCAAATGAAATGGGAACAAATGGTAAGAGAACTACGTCATCCGTTCGGTGATGAGGATGTATTCTGGAGGATTGATAGAGCGTTTGGTACATGGGCTAAGGTGCTCTGCTATGTAGATGCTCGGGCAGTCATGGATAGGCTTGATTCTGTAGTCGGCCCTGAGAACTGGCAGGACTCGTATGTTGAGACTGCTAATGGAAAGAACATATGCACCCTATCAATCCGTGTTGGTGATGGGTGGGTAAGCAAGTCAGATGGTGCCGGTGATACTAACTTTGAAGGTCACAAGGGAGGCATCTCAGATGCGTTTAAGAGGGCTGCTGTAAAGTGGGGCATAGCAAGACACCTGTATAATCTTGGAGAGACTAAGGTTCAGTTGTCTGAGCAGCGTCCTGATGTGCCAAGAGAGTACATTGTTGTGGCTTCTAAGCGTGGTCAGCAAACCAAGTATGGTGTTGCTCCATCAATCAGGCAAGTACAGTCAGAGTTGTTTCAAACGCATGACCCAAAGGAAGAGTGGCTATCTGGGATACGTTCCGTCTTGAAGGATAATAGTGTCAAGCGTGATGATATTGGATTCGTTCTTGAGGCTGGAACAGCCGAGTACACCAAGTCTGATGGCTTCACTAAGCCTGGGATGGTTGGTGTTGATCCGAGAGCATTGCCGGACAATGTTCTAGAAGTGTTGTCTAAGCGTCTACTGGAGTGGAGTAGCGGTGGCGCATTTGACAATCTAATGAGGGCGTACCACACGTTTAAGAGAAGCCTACAGAACGGTGAAGAGTAATGTCTTTCAAGCATAAGTTCCCGTCGTCAGTTGTTTGCATTGGGTATGTAGAGGGAGCCGTAAACCTTGGTCGTTCAAAGTCATCAGGGATTAAGGTGCGAGCAAAAATATACAATCAGAGTGAGTCAGATCGAAAGTACGATCTCCGCGTCCCACTGATTGCGTTTGGTAAACCAGCAACAATGCTCATTGAAGCTGGTAAAACAGGTGTGTTGGTAACGGTAATGGGTAGGTTGACTATGGTTAAAAACGATTCCAATACAAGTATTGAAGTGTTTGTTGAGGGCGTTCAATCTCTTGACGAGGATGGTTCAAATGGAATGGGTTAATGCTAAGCTGGCCGATGGAAGAGACATGTGGCTTCCTGATATTGCCAAGATGGTTCGTAATAGGCTTACCAATACAGGGGCACTAAAGAGTAGTGACCACTCAGCCAAGGCTCTTGGTGAGAGTATCCTTAGACAACTATCAGAGAAGCAGTCAGTGTCGGGTAGGCTGCGTCTATCAAGTAGTGGCGGTTGCATTAAGGCGATGGCGTACAACTACCATCACTATGAGGAGAATGGTAATCCCATTGATGCAGCCTCAAAGATAGCGTTTGTTATCGGAGATGTGACCGAGGCGTTCCTTGTCTCTACAATCGTAGAGGCATTTGAAGATGTGCGAAGAGATGAGCGACCACAAATCTCATGTGTAGGAGAACACCAAGAAGAGGTCATGGTTAATGTTCCGCTTGGTGATGGTAGGGTTGCTCGTATATCAGGGCACCCAGATGGTTCTATGCTTGTACCTGTTGGGTCTACTGAGAAGAGAACATGGAGCCAAGCGATACTGGAAGTGAAGTCCATGTCTGACTACGGCTTCAAGAAGTTTAGGTCAGATGGCCTTAGCCTTAATGACTCATACTACTATCAGGTCCAAGCATACATGGAGTCGAAGGGGTATCCCCTGGCTTACGTCATTGCATATGGAAAGGCAGCAACAGCAAAGGAAGCCGTGGTTGGTGATGATGGTCAGTGGTGGCCAGCGTTTCCAATCGTTGGGCAATGGATAGCGCGGGATAAAGAAACAATCAGTGATATAAAGCGGAAGTTCGCCAGTGTGATCAACTCGTCGTCACCGGATGAGTTTGAGAGACCACATGGTGCAGACAAGAAGGGGCGGCTTTCCTTTCCTTGCGACTATTGCAGGTATTGGAAGTCATGCTTTCCTAATGGTGAAGAGTTTGCTCAAGAGAGCAGATGGTTACAAAAAACAAACAAAATCAAAATTGGAATAAGAGGAAACGATAATGATTAATCAAGTAATACTCATCGGAACCGTGAAGTCAGAGCCTACAACCAGGGGTATAGCGGTCAGTTTCCGAATGACTACGTGGCGTATGCACCACGATGGTCGTCGATTTGACTCAACACACTCGGTTGAAGTGTTTGGCAAGTCCAAGGAGATGGCTTCAGCTTTGCAGGTTGGGCAGATGATTGCTGTTCAGGGGTCAATCAAGCACTCAAACTATGAGAAGAACGGACAGAAGAAGTGGTTTACAAGCGTCAGTGCATTGTCAGTGACACCCGTTGGTGAGGAAAGCGGTACACTTGGGCACTCGGGTCAGTCTCCATTCAATCAAGGAGAGTCACAACAAACGACTCCGGGCTCAGCCCCACCCGAGTATCCACCTAGTGGCAATGGTGGTGCAGGCAATCAACAGGTAGATGGCAGCGTTCAGATTAACAATCCTCCATACAAAGGGTTTAATGATCAATATGGATTCTAATGACGACACCGTTGGACCCTACCGGGTGGTTCCTCACACACCAAAGAGTGTGTCGAAGGCCATCCGGCAATGGGGTGATGACCAAAAAGCAATCGTGTCCGTTGATGTCTATGGGCACATGATGAGTGTACTTTTTAGTGATGGAGAATCAGGAATGTATTGGTATAGGTCGGACAGAGAGGGGTCTAGCTTTGGAGTAGAGAAGGATGTTTTACAATGATGTCTAAGAAGCTGAAGAGGCCGAACAGTGACCAGTATTTGACTATAGCTAGGGCGTTGCTTGTTAATAAAACAGATGCTCTCGGTGGTATACCGTCCGCTGTAGAGGTGCTTCGTAAAGAGTTCGGCATACAGGTAGCCACTAGTACATTCAAAAACTGGTGTCATGGGTTCCGCACACCAAACGGGGAGATTCATTACTCTCCATGTGGCCGTCACTTGAACCCAAGTACACGAGGGATAGTCAATAAGTGGCTTGGTATTGTGGACGATAGCTGGTGGTGGACTTCACTAAAGATCAAGCACCTAAAGAAACCAGATGTTGTTGACCCGTTTGATGTAATGGGGTTGACTCGACCGGAGGAAGTATGAGTTGTGTTGTTATTGGAATAGACCCAGGCAAAGATGGGGCAATGGTCGTACTTGATCACACCGGCAAGACTGTAATGTCGTACCTTACAAAGAGTGACTTCACTATAAAGATAGGTACAAAGAGGAGTAAGCGGGTCTACACCGAGTCACGTATGGCTCAAGCTATTGCATGGATAAACGAAAGGCATGAGATACGACTGGCTACAATAGAGAAGCAGGGAGCTAGGCCAGGCCAGGGTGTGTCTTCTATGTTTAGCTCTGGACTTGGGTATGGTTTATGGAGGGGTGTCCTTGCTGGACTAAACATAAAGATACTTGAGGTACATCCAAAGACTTGGACGAAAAGAATCCTTCGTGATGTTGCCGGTACAGGTAAAGGGCGCTCAGTGTACGTTGCCTCTCAGCGCGTACCAGACCTGAACCTTACCCCTGGTGCTCGGAGAAAACCCCATGACGGCCTATCTGACGCGGCTTGCATAGCCTTGTATGGCATGTCCACGCTGTCAATGAGTGAACCAGATGCCGGTATATGAGTACAAGTGTGGCCGATGTGGGCACTTGATTGAGTTGCTACAGAAGCATGGAGCACCTGCACCTAAGTGCTGCAAGTGTTCGTCGCCTGATGAGGTGATGGAGAAACAGGTTTCCATTGGCTCGTTCACACTCAATGGGAGTGGTTGGGCGAAAGATAACTATGGACTAAAGAAAGGTAAGAAATGAAAAAACAGGACAAAAGAAACGAAAGCATAGCGTTCGATCCACTCGGCTTTGTTGAGGTGTGGCAAACCTCAGAGACCCTTCAGGAGGTAGCCGATAAGCTGGGCATGCCGCTGAAGAAGGCATCAGTAAAAGCCTCACGTTTCCGAGGGAAAGGCGTTCCGCTAAAGAACTTCAGGACGGCCAGCGTCGATTGGGCTGCGGTTGCCAAGTACGCAGAATCACTCAAGGGAGGTGAGTGATGGCCAGGGACGTGGACGGATACACGGTGCGCTGCAAGGTAGACCTGCGCGAAGCCAAATGGCTCGGCGGCTTGCCCATCAGCTACACCGTGCACGTAAAGCAGGGCGGCAA